>Ga0208689_1000370_pt1 | contig 35006 bp, 39 predicted proteins | sample June2015DPH_8_15_FD_184700 | JGI IMG/M metagenome (GOLD analysis project Ga0208689, IMG submission 184700) | Peatland microbial communities from SPRUCE experiment site at the Marcell Experimental Forest, Minnesota, USA - June2015DPH_8_150... | ecosystem: Environmental > Terrestrial > Soil >... | reverse complement strand
GGAATTTTCCTCCTGATTATCAACTTCTATGTTTCAATTGTAATAATGTCAAAGCTTTTAATCCAGGCGGTTGCCCTCATGTTGGAGGGTTAAGTGACCGTTCATCATTGGGGTATGTATCAAAAGCGATAGGTCGTCCCCGAGAAGCAATATCCAGGCGCACATTAACACTAATGCGCAGACAGGAGGTTTACCACCAATGCCCATCGTAAGCATGTCTTTCGATAAAGACAGTTCCTTATTTCTTAGGGAATTATTGCGCCGACAAATTGACTTCGCATCTCGACCAAAGATCGGATACAAAATCGTTGTCCCAGACGATTTGCGTTGGTGGTGACCACTGCTATTGGCTAGAGTTTGGCACTGCTGGCAAGCAGGATGCCACAGCCCCATATAGAACAGAACACGAAGGCACATACAATATCGACCCTGTAAAAGCTCATGCTTTGGCATGGGAAGAAGGTGGTGTCACACGTTTTGCTTTTCACGTAAATCACCCAGGTATTCGACCTCACCTGATTTACCGTGGAGTCCGCAGTGAGATTCTAAATTATGCTATAATGACCCTTGGTTCAGCATTAGAAACTGACGGTGTGACCGTGAATGCTATGGAGACTGCCCTGCGAGAAGATATCATGCCGTTTGCTGTACGACGCATGGGAGAGCAGTTGGATGCGCAAGCCCCAGGAGTCAAAGAGCAGAACCCATTTTCAGGCAAGGGTGCCAGTTCTAAAACTAGCAGCGCAGGACAAAACCTTGGCAAGAAGATTGAAGGGTAGCTTATGGCAGAGGGAAGATCAGCGGGAGCAGCATGGACTGAAGAAGCAGTAATTATTCAAGATGATGATGCTAGTGAAGTGGGAGCTGGAGCTGGTGGTCACGCAGGTGGCGTATCAATTTCTTTAGAGGAAACACAGCGACCAGGTATTCATTATATGATTTCCAGATCGGGAATATCCTATCATGGAAAAGAATATGCCCCACAAGAAGTACGCCCAGGTCAAGTACATGTCACTGCATATCCTGGTGGGCATTATAAGGTCAATGAAGGCACTATGACCAAACTCCATGAAGCTCATTTAAGAGGAGCTTTAGGAGTAACCACTCTCACAGAACGGTATTAAGAAAGGCAGTACAATGGCAGTTTTCAATGAGGTTTTATCCATCACCGTTAATGACACCATGTTCCAAGCGGAGATGACAAAAATCGAAGGTATCTATGCTGCATCTCTTTCCAAAATGGATAGCATTGGGAATGTAGGGCAGTTTGGAGCCGCCAGCGCTTTTAGGGAAGCTGCTGATAGCATCAATGAATCCGCCGTGAGGATTTCTGCCGCTGTTGAAGGCATGAGTGCAGAAGTGGGTGAAGCAATGGCTCGCATGGCAACCAAGACCAAGGTTGCTAGTGCTGAGACTTCTGCGGCATTGCGCAGTACTGGCAGAGCTGCGTTTGAAGGCGGTCTTGATATGAACCGCTTTGCTACTGGTTTTGAATCGGCAATGTATCGCATCCCTGGCCGTATGGCTGTACTCGCATTGTTAGCTGCAGCAGTAGCAGCAGTGGTTGTACCATTCAAATTGTTGAAGGATGGATTTGAGGCACTTGCTAGCAGCAGTGTGGAGTTTAAGACTGTACACACACAACTTGCTGATTTAGCCTCTGTTTTTGAGCAAGTAGCAGCTAAGCCTTTATTTACTCTTATCCTTAACCAAATGGAAAGACTGGCTAAGTGGCTTCAAGATAATAAAGCGTATGTAGATAATCTTGCAAACGGGTTTGGCAAGTTAGTAGAATCATTTGTTTCCATGTTTGTAGAGTTTGGACAATTGGATGCAGTAAAAACAGGATTCAAAGACCTTGCCGCTATAGTCATTCATTTGGCCTCTGGTCTCGCTGACGTTATAAACAACTTTGTCACATTAGGCGCACTTGCAAAAACAGGTTTAGACCAGGAAAACAAAAACATAAAAGAAAAAGGGTTTGTAAAAGGAACCCTACAAAACTGGGGAAATTTCTTAGGCATAGGCGCACAGACTCAGGAAGAACAAGGAAATAATCAAATATTAGATGCTTTCGTAAAAAATGCTCATACTATTGCTGACGCAAAGAAAACAGCTTTAGATGCCCTGAATAATGTAGGACCAGGAGCCCAATTAGAGACGGGTTTATCACCGAAGTCTCAAGAAGCTACTCTTAAAGAAACAATGGAAATGTACCACATAGAGCAGGAAAAACTCCGTGCAGACTTTAAGAGCACAACTGATGCTAATGATGAAGCTGTGCATCATCAACGGATGACGCGCGAGCAAGAAGGACTGGCTAAAGAAGCCGCTGCAGACGCATGGGTAGAGAAGCAAAAAAAATTGGAAGCAGATACACTTAAAAAGCTTCCATCTCAAGCGAACATCAGCATTCTTAATGACTCTGCTTACAGAACAGAAGCGACGAAGCTTCAAGCGAGTATTCTTGGAGGTGGTGGACCTACCGACTTCATGACGCAAGCCCTCAATGCTAAGAAGAAGGCCGTTAATGAGGTCTATGATTATCAGAGAAAGACAAACGAAGAAGAGTTCAAAGAAAAAGAAAAAGAAATCAAGGGTACATATGAACTTGAAATAAAAACAGCTAAAGAAGCTGCGTCTGCAAAACGGGAAACAAACGTTGCCGCTATAGGGCAGGAGAAAGAAGCTGTCAATGAGCGTTTCCAAGCAGAGTTAACTGCTGCTGGAAACCTGAAAGGTGGAGTACCAGGAAGTGATGATCAGACGTTAAAAACCAAAGCTATTATTGCTGCTATTTTTGAATGGAGAAATGCGCTTAAAGAACTTTCTGTAGAGGAGACGAAATCCGCAGAAACAGACCAGAAAGCGCAAGAAGCCCATGAAAGGTCCGTCAAAGCAACGATGGACATTACAGAAAAAGCTGCGATGGCTGAGGCAAAATTCCGTGGAGATAAGCGCACAGAACAAGCTTTGCAAGCACATGATGATGCAGCAAACATCCAAGCTTTGCAGAATGAACTGGCTAAAGTTCAAGGAGAGCAAGTAGTCCCCCTTTCCCCAGAAGCCACGGATAAAGAAGATAGAATCAATAAACTTCAAGCCCAAATTCAAGCCCTTAGGGAACAACTTGTTAGAGATACTACAGGGGCAAATGCTCCTGCTGCGGTTAACCTTGAACAGAATCTTTCAGTGGCAGAAGCTATTGCAAAGGCTAATTCTGAAGAAGCTAAGCTGATCGGAAACAAACATAAAGAACTTGAAGCAAACTTAGAATTGCTGAAAGTAGAAGAACAAAGAGCTAGATTAACACAGGAGCAAGCAAGAGCAGAATTGGCCCGTGTAGTATCAAATCCTGCATCTACTGCTAGTGAGATACAAAATGTATTAAGTAAAGTAGCTGTCGCAAATGCAGCACAGGCAACAAAAACTGAAAGTCTGCAAATAGCAACAACCAATGCTACTACTGGTGGTCAAGCAGCAGCTTCGTTTGGTGTAAACCTTGGGCAAATGAATGCACAGTTGCAGGACATAAACCCTACACTTGCAAATTTTTCCACTGCCATAGTTGGAACTTTGGCAGCTTTGGGTCAATTGGCTAAAGGGGTGACTGAGTTCATTACTCAACTGCATTCTGGAAACATTGGTGGAGCAATAGGTACTGGTCTTAGTACGGTTGCCAAAGGTGCAGGAGAAGCCGCTTCAAAAATAGCAGATAACGTAAGTAATAGTGATGCTGTTGCTGGTGCATTGCAAGGTATTTCTTCAGTTGCAGGCGCGCTCGGTCCAGTTGTTAGTGGTGTTATGGGTGTAGTTACAGGGTTGTTCGAGACCAGTATTCAGAACATGGTCACAGATATCCAGAACCAGGTCTCTAACATCAATCTTGCTGCTCAGACAAAACAGATTGGCATTCTGGAACAGATTACTCAATTAAAACAGGAAGAGCAAACAGCTATCAGTGAACTCGGTGGAAAGAAGAAAGCCAAGAGTCAATTGAATGCTATTTTGCAAAGTCTTAATCAAGAGATTGCACAGTTGCAATATCAAGCACAGCAGACTATTCAGCAGTTCAATGATATGGTAGAAGCTGCTAATACTGGAATTGCTGCAGGTAACCAAGTTGCATCTCAATGGCTACAGACATGGCAAAGTATCAACGCACAAGTTGAAGCTTATATCCAAGCAGGCGGTTCTGCGGTGATTGCTGCTCAATATTACAATCAGCAGTTGCAACAACAACAGCAGCAATTACAAAACCAGGTCAATTCAGGCAATGCAACTGCCATTCAAGATGCTCTTCAGCTCAACCAGTTGGAATTGAATAAAGTTGATTTGATGAAGCAAGAAGCAGCAACTGAATTTGGTCTTCTCAATTCTGATTCTTTAGAGCGCAATGTGGCAAGCGCTGTGGCAACGGGCAACGCATTGACTATACAGCGTGATGCCTATGCACAACAGCTCACGCAGATGAATTACCAAATCACCACTGAGCAGTTAAAGGTTGCAGCCGAGTCTCAGATTTTTGATCTGGCACAAAACACTGCAGCTTTGCAAGCACAATCGAATGCCTTGACTTTGGCATCATTGCAACAACAACTTCTTGCTTATCAGGAGATGCAGAAAATCATTCAGTCAACAACGGGGCTTGCTTTTACACCCACTACGATTAATCCAAGTGCGGGTCTGCAAGGAACACAGGCACCGATTCCTGGCATGCCGAATGTAAATGGTGTCAGTGGAGCAACTGTTGGTACCATTAACGTTACTATTAATGGGAATGCCACTGTGGATAATGTGCAATCACTAGGCTCAGCAATTGCGAGCAACATTCGCAGCGGTCGCACAACCTTTGCACTTCCAGGTTCAGCCAGCTAATTAACCAGCCCGATCAGGCACTTCACCTGATCGGGCGAATCACCTATGGAGGGTATAATGTTTAATGCATTCAGAGAGAAACATAGCAGCGAAGACATTACTGAAGTACCAGCACCTAAAGAGGGTGCTCTATTCCATCGCTGCACATTCCATAAATTGAATGGGGCCGTGCTGAAGGACTGCAAGTTATACGGCAGCAAATTTGTCATGACTAAACCGCAGGATATCATTGGTGTTACGTTAACTATGGACTGCGATACATTCACTAATGTGGAACTCTCTCCCGAAGTACTTGATTATCTACTGCTGCTAATATGCAGGACATCTGGCAACAATACAAAGAGATTGGCTATCATCGAAAAGGTGGTGGGCCATGACCGATCCGTACAACTCCTCAAAGAGACTGAGTATTTGGAAAATCAATGACCACCCAACTTTACAGCACAACTCCAGGGACATCCACAGATTATATAAAGTATCTATTTGATTTCCCTAAGAAAACCGACCAAGATGGCGACTCGATCCTTTTGGATTTCTCGTTAGCTAATACTGACTCGAATTTTGTGCAGTTGCATCGTGGTAATTATGTGGTGTTCAACACAGGAACTTATGGTACGTGGTATACAGGTTACATCACCAATGAGCCTGAATATGTGTATCTTGGAGAAAAAGGAAGAGTGCCCCATTGGGGTTTTAATTATGAGGCATCTAGCGATGATTATATCCTGAGCATGAATGCCTTGGGCATCATGCCCCCGTTCATGAATATGACGCAGGGACAGATTATTAAGGCCCTTGCCAATAGGATCGCTCCTGGATTGTTTGATGTATCGAATGTTCAGGATGGACTTAGACTTGCGCGTTACGTGGTGAACCCTACGCAGAAATTTGGAGATGTTGTAGCGGCATTTGCCAAGTCTGCTGTGTATCGTTTCTGGGGGAAAAACCTTGCACTGAATTTCATACCGTATACTTCTATTCCGCAAGGATTGACGGTGGATACTCATGGTGTACGCTACACGCCTTCTGATTTGACAGTTAAAGCCAGTGTGGATCAACCCATCATCAATGATTCAGTGGTCATGGGAAACATTGAGCCGCAGCGCTACACGACTGAATACTTTGTGGGCGATGGTTATACAGGTGCGTTTCCTCTGTCGGCATCAGTGTTTGGAGTGGAGAGTGTAGTTCTCCTATCTGATAATTTCAGTAGCAGTTCCATAAGCACAACCAATTGGACTGATTATGATGAGCCTGAGAACTACCTGACAATTTACAATGGATTTTTGAATTGCACTGGTGGTTTGGGAGACGGTTCGTACTCAGTGCACTTAGATTCAGCCAATACAATTTCTTTGGGCGGCGCAATGCGTTTGGCTCATGGTGAATTTGATTTCGTTCCACAAACTGATTATAATAACTCAACAGGTGTGACAGGAGTAATCTGCGGTCTTTGGACAGAAGCGCCGAACTACTCATTCGTAGGGTGTATCTATGGTATCTGCGTAACAAAAACCAGTGGTCAGGTTACCATCAACCCTATAGTAAATGGAGCTGTGGATTACACACAGACAGTCAATATTGACACCAATGGACAAGCAGGGAATCCTCCTGCTTATAGTTTGCTTTTGTCCTATACGGTGGGTGAGGTAGTAACATATCAGGGGCAGTATTATGTTTGCATTGTCACTACTTCTCCTGGTATTTTGCCGACCGATCCTGGAGATTACTTTGCTTTAACTACAGCAAAGCGTTATGTGCTTCGTACTCTTGTTTCTAATCCTGTAACGCTGCCACACTCGATGCAGTATAATGTTCTTCTAGGCAACGGTACCATTCAGAATTTCGCACCAGAAGCCATCGCTCCACAGGTAATTCAATTTTGTACATATATTACAGAAATCGACCCTAATACTGGATTGATTTCCCCTGGGTTCCCTGTGTTATGGACTAGCAATCTTAATCCAGCAATAGAGCAACTGTACGCTACTTATGTTTTGGTGGCCTCAGATTTATTGCAATGCACTGTTACAGGTGTGACCCTTAGCACTCCTATGCAGGTTACTCTTAACATCAATACCTGGGGTAATGAGGGCAATGGAGGTTTCGAGAACAAGCTGGTAGGACCCAATGAGATTGATGCTACAGATGGCTTAGCACCATTTGCTACCATCGCACAATCGGGTGGCATGCAGGCTAAATCTAGCATTCTTGGAACTCCAACATACAACTTGGGAACTCCAACATTGACGTTCTTCAAAGATACGGCAGCGCTCTCAGCCACGACTCCACAGGAAGGTGATGTCATTAAGTGCTCCTACCGATCCGCTGGTGCAGCAATAGGGAGATGCAGAGATAATTCTTCAGTCAATATTGAGCAGGCGAATTGGGGAGACTCAGGCATTCGCACTTCGGTTCACATGGGAGATTTGTTACCATTGCCTACTACATCTCAAGACTGTGAGACAGTAGCAGCCGCAATTATTGCACAGAACTCCATTACTAGATACGAGGGAACTTATACGGTGCCTTCGCAGAATGTAACGGCAGAGCCAGTAGCAGGAATGATACTTCCTTTCACTGATTTGACTTCAGATTTTCCAGTGAGCAGTTTTACGGAACCAGTTAGTCAAGTAATCACCACGTTTGTAGGCTTGAATAATGGTGATAAAGAATTTTTATCTCACGCTATAACTTTTGGTTTAAAGAACAATAGCACTAGGTTGATGTCTGTGCTCGCTGGATTTACATTGCAAACTGATGTATTTACCATTACAGATACAACACAGACTCCTGTATATGTTCCTACTTCTGGGGTAGGGCTTTCATTCGCTCCTGACATTACTAATGCCATCATGGACCCAACTAACGGCGGGACTTATGGAACATGGCAAGCAGATACGGTTTATTCTGGAAATACCATACTTCTGGATTCTAATGGTAATCTGCAATCATTAGTATCGGCAGATTTTTCCAGTGACGGGTCTGACTTTTCAGAATGGACATATTCTTTCGGTGCATCAGTAGTTAACACACCTAGCCCTAGCTTCTTAATCAGTGGTGAATCTTACGCATACATTGATGCTGATGTATCGTTGGGAGTCACAATTACATTCGGTCTTTACATCCCAGCAAGCGGTACAGCATTCGATGTGAGAATTGGCAACAACATTGCTGGAGATGGTGTATTCCTTAGGATTGATACCAGATCAGGATTCAATTCAGGGTTTGGAACGGTCATAGGATGGAGTAGCACATCCACTCCAACAACAGGTACTATTGATGCTAGTGCAGCTTTAACTACAGGTGCTTGGCACATTGTGTCAATCACCATAAACAGTGCAGGGACTTCGATTAGCTGGTACATAGATTCATTTGCTCAATCCAGTGGAACCATTTCTGGTTTGAATGGTATGTATCTTGGATTTCATTCTGTATTGGGGGCATTCAACCTTGCTAATATTTCGGTGGTTGGTGGATGCTATACATCAGGGTTAGAAGAACCTGAATGGGCTAACGTTCAAAATGCTATTGTTGAACTTGGATCGGTGATTACATGTCAGTATGTAATGGTGATCAGCAATGTTCTCTACATAGTGTCACCTGTCAACATCCAGGGAATGCTTAACATAAACACAGTGCTTGCTCTGACTGGCTTTGAAGAAGCATTATTCCTCAATGGTAACTCTATAATTGTGGCTAGTATACCTACTACATTACCAGTGGGTTTGCCAACGGATACACCTATAGGTTCTTTTTTCACAGCATCTATTTCTGCACCAAACTATGCATACACTTCAGATGTAGGATTGGCAACAGTAACGGCATCAGGTGGGATTTCATTGGTAACACAAGACGGAACGGCTGTATGGGAATTGGTTGGTCACTCATACGGGGTAGATGAAGATAATTACTATTTTGATATGGGACAAGTGCCGACAGGATTCTAAGCGGCAAATAAGGAGAATTACGGTATGGCATCAACAGCAGGTTTTTGCGTATCATTCAAAGCTGATTTGCTCAACGGAGTGCATCAGCCTGGAGATTCATACATGATAGCTTTGTACACAGCATCAGCCACCCTTAGCGCTGCTACTTCAGCTTATACATCAAGCAATGAGGTTTCTGGTGCAGGGTACACTCCTGGTGGGCAAGCGCTGTCAGGCTTTACTGTTAGCATCAGTGGCACCACGGCGTATTTGACATGGAGTACAAATCCATCGTGGCCAAGTTCTACTCTGACAGGGGTGGTCACGGCTTTGATATACAATGCTTCTCGCAGCAATAAAGCATTGGCAGTTGTAACCTTCTCTTCAGTGTCTTCTGTAGCTAACACTTTGACAGTGGTATTGCCTGCGGCGGGAGCATCGAGTACCATCACGATTTCTTAGTAGTAGAATCTGCACAGTAAGGGGAATATATGCCTTCATCCAGTCCTAGTGGTGTTAGCGCAGCATCATCGGTCGGAACAGTTACTGCTGTAGCCTACTATACCGCTAATACTTTAGTTCAAAGCAATTCGGGTGGATATGGATCAGGCACAGTTTCTGCTACGGCTTCTCCAAGTGGCTTCAATGATACAACACAAGAGGGCAGCTTATTGCTTCTTGTGGTGTGGCTGACAGCAGTGAAGACAGGCGCGGATAATGCGTATACTATCAATCTTCCTACAACTACAGGATTTACTTGGGTATTAGGAAAAGCGGCTTATTCTGATGTGTATGATGGAACACACACGACCATTCATGCAGTAGCTATTTTTTACATAAAAAATGCTGCATCTATGGCAGACACTCTTTCTACTGTAGTATCAGGTGCATCATCTAGTGCATTGGCAACTACTGTGGAATGTTCATTATTTGAAATTGTGATTGGCGGTGGTGGTATAATAGACACATCATGCGCCACGGATAATGGTTCAGGCACTCCTACTGCTGGAACTTTGGATACTACAGCTACAGACGTGGTTTTTGTAGCAGTAGCCACAGCGGGCACTTCAACATCTGCGGGGCCAGGATATACACAAGGCATCGGTGCCGAAGTATATTCTCTTGGAACAACTCAATATGTTCTTAATGATCCTGCTGGCAGCATACCAACATTGTTCACTAGTGGTAGTAGCGAAACCTATGGTGCGGCTGCTATCGCATTCAGTGTTAATCCTGTTTTAGCCACACCTTTAGGCGTGTCTTCAACGAGTGCAATAGGAACAGAAACCACCGATGTTCAAGCCTCTGTGTTTCCTTTGGGAGTAAGAGCATCAGGCGCAGTTGGAATTGTGTCTGTGCCTCAACCTGGGCCTGGGTTGGGAAGTTTTGAAGTTCGCTTGAGTGATGACAGTTGGGGATGTGATGATGGTGGTAATCTGATTGGTCGCTACACTTCACAGAAGTTTAGCATACCTCGCATCAAACGAAACAAAACTATCTTCATCAAGGAGCAGGATGGTAGAAACAACATTTTGTCATCTGAAATTTGGGTGAATGGTGGAGGTAGCACTCAATACCAATCAGGCATTTGGACGAATACTGTTGATTGGACTTTGATTCAAGCCTTGGACCCAGACTACAATCTTAAACTTGTAAACTCTAAGGTAATGGTGCCTGGGGATTCTACTTCTCAAACCACACAAGCATATTTGCCATTATTTCCGAATATTAGTTATTCTGCAACTCTTGACATCAAAGGTCCATCTGGCAATTGGGTGACACTTGGTTTGGTTCCTAATCCATCAGGAGATGGATTATCTGCCAGCTATGCTTCTTATCAGCTCACAGGACAATGGCAAAGGATTACTGTTTCTGCTAAGGCCACTTCTGGTGCTTCTACGTTGAATACCTTAGCATTGACATTTTCTCTGACCCCTGGAGTCGGAGGCATGCACGGTGTGCCTGCAAGCTATACTTTTCCAGTGGGCGGCATTACTGTTTATGGTACTCGTGCTTCCCTTGAGGAAGCCGCTGCAGAAACAATATATTGCAAAACGAAAAGCAATGGCTCTGCTTTAACGGCTCTTACCCCTTACGGAGCACTAAGTCGTTATGCAGCTAGCATTAACTGTGGATATCCATTCCCTCCGCAGCCTCCTACTGGCTTTGTTGACATAAGTGATTTTTTCAATCCTATTGTTAATGTTATTCTTCCTAGTGTGGCACAAGATGTTTGGGGAGTAGAGATACGAGCCCAGGATAACACTACAGTATTGTACCATGATTATTTGACTGATGCAAGCTATGCTCCGACATATACGGTGGAGAATAATACAAATCTTAGTCTATTATTCTATTTGTACACGTACAATTTGCTTGGTGAATACAGTACACCATATACACTGTCTATTTCGACTCTTGCATCATCTACTGCATATTCCAGTACACAAACATATGCTGCTGGTACAGTCGTAACTTATGAAGGAGCTACCTATGTGTCACTTATAGTGACTATGGGTAATGTTCCAACAAATACAACATACTGGCAGTTGTTAGCTGGTACACCTGAGCCGCCATCTGTAGGACAAGTGGGTGCAGGAACCCTTGGATGGTCTGAATTAACTGTCGATGGTTTTGAGTTGGAAGACGGTTCTGGTTTATTCCTTCTTGAAGATGGGATTTCTTATCTCACATTAGAAACGGCTGTAGTACCAGCAACATACATTCTATTGCCAGTTCCTAGCGTTGAAGAGATTTCAATGCCAATGTTGCAGACGGGAGCTAGTGTGCCCACTGCAGGGGGCTTTGTTACTAATCCTGCAGCTACACCAGGAAACACGCTTACTGTGTTCTACAATGATGTTCATGATCGTTCAGGACCAGATACGAGTATTATCAATGCTTTCCTTTCTCCTGCAGGAGCTTTTGTCTATTTATCTGGTGGCACATTGCCTGCTATTTATCAGGGTATTTTCCAAGTTATTGGGTATGGTTATTGCAGACCTCCTGATGGTGGTGAAGATACTCACAACTTCTTCCAGGTCACTGTTGGTGGTCCACCAGCATATGTAATGGCAGAATTTGGAGATGCAAAGTATCAACAAGCACTCTTTGTTTAGAAGGGTTTAATGTGAGAATTATAAATGCTCCAATAAATTTTGGCAATGTAGTAAGTGGAAGCATTATTCCGCCAACTACGGTGAATGGAACATACTTCTATTTCCGAGCGACGGGATTCTTGGTTCCATCTATTACAGGTGTGTATACAATTGGAGTTAACTGTGCAGATGGGTGTAATGTCTTCATAGGAAATCAGGCGATGGTGTCTGCTCTACCCAATTTGGATACGGCTAATGCTTTGATGGCATATACGCGAAGCAGCACCATCTCTTTGGTAGCAGGACTGTATTATCCATTTGTTATTGAATGGCAGCATGGTTCTGGAATACCATTTGAATTGCAATTACTTTGGACTGATCCTGCTGGCACATTTACGCTTATTCCTTCGGGTAATTTATCTGCCAGCAATAGTAGTGCCACAGGTACTCTTTCGGCCCAGTGGTGGAATGGCACAAATGGGTTATGGTATCCTTCTGGTGTTGGTACCATTGATTTTGCCAACACCAACCATCCAAATAAGAACATTGATAACATTGATGATGGTGATATATATATACGCACGAAACGTAGTAATGTATCTGTGGATGGATTACCTATATCGGTTGCAGGTTCAGGCAGTTCATTAGTGGCAGCTACGTCAGCAACCAATGTGGCTACAGCTCCATCTGGTGATGTGATCACATCAGATGGCTCTGGAAATGTGCAGGATTCAGGAGTATTGCTTACCGGACTTCTTCCTAAGTCTGGTGGAACTTTAACTGGGCAACTTATAGTACCATCAGGTGATTTGCTAATTCAAGGTGTTACCTATGGTACTACTATTGAAACAGCAGCGTCTGCAAATTGGACGTTAAAGTTACCTGCTACGGCGGGCACAAATTTGTATGTACTACAAACTGATGGTTCTGGTAACTGCACTTGGGTAGCGCAATCTGGCGGAGGTTCTGGCACAGTAGATGCTGGCACAGCGAATTGCCTTGCATATTATGGAGCATCAACTGCTGAAGTAAGCGCTGCTGCTGATACATCAATTTCAGGCGGTGCATTAACTCTTGGTTCAGCATCTTCTGTTAAGGGCCAATTGATTTTGGCGCAAACAACAGCCTACGCCACAACCATCAAGGGCGCGGCTACTGCTAACTGGACGTTTACTCTACCAACTACGGCTGGAACAAACACCTATCTCCTACAGACGGATGGAAGTGGAAACACGAGTTGGGTGGCACCGCCTAGTGGTGGCTCTGGTCTTCCTTCCAATACTACCGTGTGGGTTTGCAACAGTGAAGCGAGCATGGCAAACAATGCCACAAATTGGAGCAACTATTCTGTTATGACTGGTATGCCAGGACACGCTATGTTAGTCCCAGCAACCTCGTGGAAGATTACGGTGAGGACTTCCGCAGGCACAGGCATCCACATTAAGAACTGGGTCATCTTCAAAGTGGCGGCACCAGCAGCGGCTGGTTCTACCATTATCAGTGCAACTCAGGTAACAGTTGGTGGTGTCATGCCTGCGACTGTCACCGGTTCGGCGGGCTTCAGTTTCACGTCCGATGCTATCGTCCTTACATTAAACCCTGCCTATGATTACGTTTCCTGTATTTATCTGGATGCTGACGGCACCTACAACACTCCTCTTGGTCTTCCAAGAAACAGCAGCTACAGTGACCAGTTAGCAGCAATCTCTGGATGTTGTATGGGAGGTGGGTATACTAACGCGGCAGGAGACCATACTGGGGATAGCACACTGCCAGCACTCGCCAGCAGTCAAGTGTATGTCCCGTCATCCACAGGAGCCTCTGGGTTAGTGTATGGCATCAGTCGAGTGCTGACTACTTAACGACTGCAAACTGACCCCAGAAGTCGAGTTTCAGTGTGTCAGGGATGCGTCAGGGAACGGCTGTGGGAGGTCGCTTGCTTTCGCTCTTGTGCTGTGAGCAGTCAGAACGCTTCCAGCCCCTGTAGTGCTCTGAAACTCGCTTTTACACTGCTTGGGGACGCCTGTGGGAGCGGCTGTGGCAGGTCGCAAGCAGAGCAGTGACAGTCAGCAGACACCCTACGGTCTTGTGTATGCAGTCAAAAGAATAGTATCAGTTTAATAAAAAGGAGTAACACAATGGCAGATACAAAAATTAGTGGCTTGACCCCAGGTGGTCCAGCACAAAGTGGTGATGTTATTCCTATGGAGCGCAGCGGAGTCAACTATTCGCTGACGGCTGCACAGATTGCTGCTCTCGCTAGTAATCCAATTCAAATAGCAGTGTTTATGTTGACAGCATTGCAGATTAGGGCCGACGAAGCTGCACACTACGTTACGGTGATACCGGCTGTCGCTGGTAAGAGTATCGTGCCATTATGTATTATCGGCGCGGTAGGTACTTTTAGCGTCGGCTGGACAACGCTAGAGACCGAGTGGATTATAAACGCCGCCGAATATTTCACCGAAAACTGGAGCAGCGGCATCACTCAGATTATCAACGTGCTAAGTGGCCCTGTAAATATAACCACTAACACTCTTATTGACCAACCTCTGCAACTGTACGTCGGCGGCACGGCTGACGCGCTAGCTGACGGTGCAATTACTTGGACTATCTTATATGCGTTGGTGTAAACCTATGAATATAAGCGCTCCAATCAACTGTGGCAACGTAGTAAGCGGCAGCATCTATCCACCTGCTATGGTGGTCCAAACATTGTAGTAGCTAAATTCCAATAAATTTTATCCTTGGGTAGTGCAACGGCGATGCACTTCCTACAACCACAACCCTTAACCGTACTACTGCAATTATCCTGTGGCGGGGCTTCGGTCCCGCCCTTCATAGAAAGAACGTGCACCATGACGGGCATGGAAATATACGGTATAATAAAGTTTTGGGGTACAATCGGCGGCGCATTAACCATGCTCTACGGTGTGTATCGAAGCATCAAGAAGCAATTGGGAGAAGCCGTGCATACCTTCATTGAGAGCCATCTGCACAATATGCAGGGTTCTTTAGAAAGCATTCACGCATCCAATATCCAGACCAATACACTGCTTGGGCAAATGCATACAGAAGCTAAGGCATCCAGTGCGGCTATGGATGCAGCCCTAGTTGATACAAAAGTTTACCGAGCCAAAGATGAAGCCCTTCAGATGATGATTGTAAATAAACTGGAGAGCATAGGAGACCGTACCGTGCGAGCGAATGCGGTAGAGGATGTCAGATTGACAGCCAGGGCTTATCATGATGAGGATAGGGAACTTGGAAGAAGTTTAGTAAGGAAGCTGGCAGCGCGTAGTGGTAAATCAACATCAAGAAAGAAAAAGATTTGACAAGGGTAGGCAAACTGTGCTACACTATTTGTGAGATGTAATTCAGAAAGGTAAACCAATCAGAATGTCATCCATTAACCTGACCCCGTATGAGATCGAAATGCTTGAACGGGTCATCCCATTTGCGCAGGCTAAGCTTGCCAATGAGGAACGTTTTCCTACGCAAGACGAAATTCAGCGCGCTATGCATTGCGCCAGAGCATCGGCTAAGCGCTTGCAAGACTACATGGTAGCGAACGATCTAGTAAAGCTCGCAAGCAGCATGTCAGTTTCGCATGATAAGGCTACCGCCAGCGCGTTGACACGTACTGCAACAGATGTGCCCTACAAATCGAATGAAGAGTACTTTGTTCGAGAATGTGCACGTTTAACCCGCCAGTTGTCCAAGGCGAAATACGACCTGAATGCTGAGCGCCTGATGCGTAAGCGTTTGGGTGAGAACCACATGGGCTTTGATGATCTCTTGGCAAATGTCCACGAGTTCACCCAGGCATTCGGGGATTTTTCCGCGCCAATCTCGCCTGTGAGAGCAGCAGATCAACTTGTTGCCCCACCTGTTAAAGAAGGCCACACGGAGGATGCAGTGTTGGTCATTTCGGACACTCACTTTGGTGATGTGATTCGACGTGAAGATACCAGCGGTTTCCCTGAGTATGACCTTGAGATCGCGGCAAACCGATTCGGTTATATTGCAAAGAAGGCCAAAATGATCCTTGGCCTGCACCGCGCCATGTATCCGATTAAAAATCTGTACATCCCGATCCTTGGTGATATCGGTAACGGCGATTTGCATGATGCTCCGAAAAGCAATCAGTTGTTTATCCCAGCACAAATTCATTTTTCATATCACATGCTGAGATTCCTGCTGGAAGATATGCAGCAGCTTATTTCGACGGGTGTCATCGAAAAGATTGTGTTGTTGTTTAGTGTGGGCAACCACATGCGTATGGCAGAAGATAAACTGATGCCTACGAAATTTCAAGCGCAGCGCACGTTCGATTGGTTGATTTACCAGATGATAATCGACAGGTTCAAGAACGCGAAGGGCTTTGAGATTCACGAAACGATGAGCCCCTTCATCTTCGAGAACATCCGAGGTCATCGGTATGGTTTCAATCATGGCATGGAAGTCGGGTATAAAAATAACCCCGAATCCCAAGCAAAGTCGATGTCCGCATTTGTCAATCATGTGCGGGCGCTATTTGATTCCCCTGTGTATCGCAAACAGGCAGGGCTGGAAGGTGCAACATTTGATCGCTTTGTAATTGGCGACATTCACGTGCCGACTTCGTTCCCGCGTTTGCTGTCCAACGGGTCATTGAATGGTCAGAACGAATTGGGCGTCAATTGGGGGCTAGAGGTAATTCCAGCCGGTCAATGGATGTTCGGCGTTTCCGATAAACAGATTCAAACGTGGCAATATTTCTTGGATTGTACCGCAGTCCAAAGAGAGAATCCAAATGGCTATTGCGAATTTGCAAAAGACTACGCAAAGCGCATCGGCAAGTAACGGGAGAACATGGCAGAAACGAAAGTACTAATCCTTCGCAAAGAGAGCGCAGTTGCAAATACCTACGGGTTAGGGGAAGAGGTAGCTCCCAACTGTGTTCTCTTTAGGGCTGGATTTTACGGACTGACTCTAGAAGAGCTGGGACGCAAAATTGCAGCGAGCAACAGCAAATCGTTGGCAGAAATGCTAGCGGGTAAAACATCGAGTGGGGAGACAGCAGAGCAATGTCAATAATGAAACAAAACCTCTCCGTCGGCTTATTCATTTTTCTGTTAGCAGCCTTCGGTCTTTTGGGAGTGATGGCAGCGGGCGTAGTGATTGATACTGCAGCCTGCGCATTCATCCTGTTTTTGTTCAATGCGGCGTTTCATTGGTGTGGTGGTTGGATGTACATGGGCCTGTGGAAAACGCTTTCGTATGGATTCTTGATGGCATTGGTTGTACGCGCAGTGAAACTTGCTCAATGGGTGGTGAAAGCCTAATGGAAAACACAGTCGTAGTGGGATTCGGCTATAAGGCCCGCAGTGGAAAAGATGAGTCATGCAAAGCTATACTTGAAGCACGTACTCCACAATTTGAAATACGGAAGTATGCTTTTGCGGACGAGCTAAAACGTGAAATCAATGAGGCTGCAGAAGCCGCAGGTGGAATGCTGGAGTTGTTCAAACAGGGATGCCCATACAGAGGCAGTGAAGTTATGTTTCCTTCATGGGTCATGTATGATCCTAACCCTGATATGACTGATATGCTTTGCCCCTTGGGAAAGCAAAGACTACTGCAGCAGTGGTGGGGCACAGAGTATCGTCGCGCACAAGACCCGAACTATTGGGTGAACAAATTGCGTGACATTATTGAGGCAGAGAAGCCAGCCGTTGCTCTCATCTCTGATCTCAGGTTTCCAAATGAAGTATCGTGGATCAAATCGAGCATAGACAACTGCGTTGTACGAGTGGATCGTCTTGGATACAAGAGCACAACTCCTGATCACCCATCGGAACACGCATTGGATTTCATGGATGATGGTGATTGGCATTACATCATTCAGGTGCCTGATGGTGATCTGGAAGAATTGCAAAGAGATGCTGTGGTGGTGTTTGACCTCATCATCCAGTCTCTCACACCGCCTGATCTGAATGATGTCACACACGTTGAGGCAGGACAGGTTATAAAAGCACTGGCGTCCTAAGCAGTGGACCTTGCTGTTAGCATCGCCACACAGCGCGAAGCAATTAGGAAACCTTCGCGCTTTAGATTTCTGAAACACTCGGAGCGGAAGTCCGTTAGGACCGAGAGCGTGATCGTTAGTGTTCCGCCAAGAGACGATCACACTGAGACCCCCATGAAAAGGCTTTTGTTTCTACCCCTCTTGCTGTGCATCATGCTTAGCATGTCCATGGCTAAAATGGTTGTTGTCCCTGACAGCGGCCTCACGCCTCAACAGATTTTGAAAGCAGAACAACACAAAGCGACATTTACCATCGTCACACGCAATGAGGATATGAAAATGGGAGCGGGGTGTTCAGCGACTGCAATCTCTGAACATGTCCTATTGACGGCGGCTCATTGCCGTATTCCAGATGGTAAAGTTTATCTCAACCAAACGCAGGCTCCGTGGGTTCATCCTCTAGAAGTTTCAGAGACGATCTATGATGAGCAAGATCACATGCTTTTGGTTTTACCTGGAGTTTCATTCAAGCATTTCATTGCTTATGACCCAGCCAACTATCGACCAATACAACGTAATGAGAGATACTATTTGTGGGGCAACCCTGGGTTGGTTCCAGATCAATACCGAGAAGGATATGTCACAGGGTTTTATACGCCGCCTATTGATGGAGAAGTAATGTTGTCAAATAGGATTGCACTGCTCAGCGGTCCTGTAGTTGGTGGAGATTCTGGCAGTGCTATATTCGCTGAAGATGGCAGGTTAGTGAGTGTTCTTACTTGGGGTATTTTTGATGGTTTGTTTGCGGGCGGATATGACCTCGCATTTACGCCTGAGCAGATTGCACAAGCAGAAGGCAAGGGCTCATTCACCTACATTCCAGATAATCGTCCACAGGTGACAGTAAATGTCGCGCCTGCAGCACCCGTTGTTCAGCCAGCACAACATGATTGCCCTGTTTTTCTCATTGCAGTGCTTGCTGTACTTCTCTTCAAAGGCCGTGAGATTTTCCTACTCATAGGAAGGGCAGTTTCATACGTTGGTAAATGTGTGGTGCGTGCCTTGAAATATTCGTGGCGATTAATGAAGAGCCTCGGTCAGTTCTTAAAGAAAGTATAGTTCTATTACAGGGCACGGCCATCCACCGTGCCCAGGTTTTCAAAAGGAGATTCCAGAGTGGCAAACACATCTGTAACACCCGTCGCGGCACCTGCTACGACTATCAACAATTTGACAACAACACCCGTCGCGGCACCTGCTACGACTATCAACAATTTGACAACAGGTTTTCTATCAGTCGAGAAAACATGGCTCCAAAAACATGAGAGACTTCTGATTGTGTTTATGGTCCTTGTGGTTGGGTATTTCGGTATCAACCATTACCTCAATAACGCAGCGGCCAAAGCTGAGACGCGAGCCACGATAGCCGAGGCAGCAGCTACTCAGGCTAAGGCCCAGGTCGCTGACTCTCAGGCTAAAGCCGCTGCTGCGGCTGTACAGACGGCCCAGGTGACGCAGCAGTATCAGGCTATGGTTCAGACCCTAACCGACCAAACGAAGGCCCTGGCGACCGCCCTAGCGCAACGGCAGGCCACTTTGGTAGTCCAGCAGAAGGCCGATATGACCATGCCGACCGACGATCTGGCTAAGAAACTCCAGACCGAAGGCAATGCCCCTGCAGGCTCAGTGACCATATCTGGTGATAACATTGCACTTAGCCGTCCTGGGGCTGTGGCAATCGCACAATCCCTAGACCAAATCCCATTCCTACAGGGAAATCTGAAGGATGAGACGGCATTGGAGCAGGCTGAAGCAGCGGCCAAGGCAGCGGGAGATAAGGTTATTGACGCCCAAGTTGCACAGATCGGAAGCCTAAACGGACAGATAGCTACTATGCAGAAAGCGGAAGCTGCGACTGATAAGGCAAATAAAACAGAAGTTGCCCAATTGAAGGACGATGCTCGCAAGAGTAAATGGCGATGGTTCCGAAGAGGATTCATCGCTGGCAATATCACTGGATTTTTGGGTGGATTATACGCTGGTCACGCAGGGCTATAAGGAGATTATATGTTCGCATGGATAGGTAAAAGCATTGCGTATTGCAAGCAGATTTTTGAACGTTCGCTAGTAGAGCCCGACGTAAATTCTCGTCTTGTGTTTCTGCTCACAAGCGTTTGCTCTGCCCTGGCTATTCTAATACTCACGATTGCTTTTGTATGCAGAGCTAATCCTAGCGACAATTATCCTTATGCAATGGGCGCTGTGGGTGGCGCTGCAATCGGACACGGCTTCAGTCGTTACTTGACTAAAAAGGACGGCATTGACAATTCAAAGGATGGGCAATGAAGAGTATAAGTGCAAAACCAAAAAAGCTTAAGAAGGCAACCAAAGTCACGAAGGCTGAATTACTGGCTCGGATAGTGACATTGGAGAAGCAAGTAGCAGACTTGCTGGCACGGCCATGGATAATCACTGTAACTGCACCGCCGCTATCGCCTGTTACTGTTCCACCATATAATCCAGTGCCAGTGCCAACAGCGCCGGTTATCCCTTGGCCTCCATACACACCGTATATTGGAGACCCGCCAGGGGGAGGTACCACTACTTGTTCAGCAGCTACTCCAAAGGAGCTTAACGATGTCAGAAGCTATCAATCCAGCGGCACCACATCTGACGCTGCGAAGACACCAGAGTTACCAATCTGTTAGGAACAAGATGATCTCTGCGTTACGCGCTAGAGCCCCAAAGCCTGAAGTTGTTTATGCGCGACCCGCAGGCGTTAGCGCTGTTTGTAAGACAAAATAAAGACAAAAAAAAATAAGCCCCACACACCAAGACCTCCAATGGAGATTCTGATGTGTGGGGCTTTTTCTTTTGATAGGAATTATTCCCAGCCATTTTCAGTGGCCTGTCGATCATGGGCACTGGATAATGCTAATGGTCGGTGCCAATCACCAACCTGATAAATCTTCAACACATCCTGGAAACGTTCACCGAATAAGTCCATAGCAAGGCGCGCTTGATCAGGTGTGATCTTATATGCAGTATGCCTATACACAGCAAGTAACACTAAATCCACAAGAGCCACTCTTTCTTGCACCTGCTTAGACAATGTTTCGTATGCATACTCAGCACATTTGGTTACGGGACCAGACAAGACACCACCAACAGGCATTCCATGCATTATAGCAAACGCATTACCTATATTACCAGAGTTGCTGGTAGTGGTGATATATTCTCCTTGGGTACAATGATTCTCAAATAGGGTACGGAAAATATTGAGCCAGCTTTTTACTGGATATGTCAAATGAAAGGTATATACGATTTTGCCATTCTTGGCATTGATGCTGGCTTGAACCAACTCTGCTTTGATCATAAGATGTTATCCTTGTTTGTGCTGGGTATTACTGGAAATTCTATTGCAGGCCCTCTGACTTCCAGGCTGAATTCAAATTCACCATTGGGTAAAACGTTGATGAACACGATGTAGTCTCGTGATACCTGCCCTGTTGCTACCATCCTAGCTAGAGGATTCTGTATGCGTTTTCTGACTACACGCCGTAATTCTCTTGCACCGTATTTAGGACTGTAGCCCTCGTTTAGCAGCGCTGCTTTTGCATCTTTTGAGACATGCATCAGGAATGGAGTCTCACCATGCTGCAGACGTTGTTGCACATCTCCCAACTCAATCATGAGAATTTGGGCCACCTGATCTTTTGTCAGGGTTTTGAATACCACTACTTTGTCAATGCGATTGAAGAATTCTGCCGTGAATTTCTTCTTGGCTGCATTGATCGCAGTAGTGCCAAGCTTCATCTCAAGATTGCCGAGAGGATCGCTATCATATTTGAATCCAACTCCCCCATCTACTATCTTAGCCATATCGCTAGACCCCAAGTTAGAAGTCATAACGATAATTTGGTTGGAAAAGTTTACCTGGGCGTTGGTGCCAAGGGTGAGAGTGGCTTTGTCCAGAATGCCAAGTAGCAATTGCCATAAGGCATCCGATGCCTTTTCGATCTCATCGAACAACACGATGCCGAGTTTCAAGTTGGGAGTCTGGTAAGCATCAAGTCGTGCTTGCGTGAGCAGTGGAGGTGTTTCACGATGTCCAAGATATCCCGGAGGAGACCCAACTAACTTGGCAATCTCATGCGAGTGTTGAAATTCTGAGCAGTCGATTTTGATCATTGACTTTTCATTGTAAAATAGGCCATGCGCCAATGATTCTACTACGCGCGTCTTGCCTGCACCAGTGGGGCCTAAGAAGAGTAAACTACCAGCAGGACGGGTATTATCTCCAAATCCAGAATGGTGATGTTCCACCACATCCACAAGGGCAGTTACGGCTTCATCTTGACCAACTACCCTTCTGCCGAATGAACGGAGTAAGACTGATGCAGATGTGCTATTCTTCTGTGGGTCCAAAATCCGTTTCATTGTTCTTACCTTCCTTATTTCTTTCCGGTCAAACCTTTGAATAGCTTCTCACCACCACCAAGGTTACCAACAACTTTCTTTGCAACATCCTCTGGTTTATCCCCTTGATGTACAGGCACACCACTTATTTCTGATGCGCCTGTGTGGAATTTCGGAGTGAAACCAGAGCCTTTGAACACGACGGCGGGAGTCCCTATTTGACGCCATGCACGTCCCGTGCACATCGGGCACACAATGAAATCAAGATTCTCGCTATCCGCGAAGGATAAGATTTGTTCCGTATGGTGATTGGCCTTACAAACAAACTCGATCAACGGCATGGTTACCCCTTCTGATTAGTTTGTGGTGTTTGTGGAACTGCTGGCTTCGTAGGAGACTTTTTGAACGCCGAAGCGTCAGGCAGAAGTTCCCACATCTCTGCCACAGGAATTCCCAGAGACATGCGAGCGGCACGCAGGAATTCATTGAAGGCATTCTTTGCCTGTTCTGCGGCTTGTGCTTTGCCTGCCAAATCTCTATACAACTTAATGATTTCTGCGGTTGCTGCAGGTGGGATCGGAACAGTAACGACCGCTGCTGTTGGTGTAGGTTCTGTCACAGGCGGTACTACTGGAGCAGCATCGGCTGCGGTTGTAGGAGCAGATTCAGTTCCGGTAGATGCCAATGCTTCCGCAGTAGCATTGGATGGTTGTGCTGTAGTAGTAGCGCTGACACCTGTTGGTGTTGCGGTTGCAACAGATTCTTGCTTAGTATTTGCATTTGGATCAGACATGTATTTCTCCTTATAAAGTAATATACTACAAGTGCTGAACTTTTGTCAATACCTTATGCCCTGATCCATCGAACATGGGATACAGCCTAGCGCCCTATGCTTTCTGCAATATCCTTGACGGGCATGAGGGACTGTTATTCCAGTGATCGGGACAGTATTGACGATGGTTTTACTATGACAATTGGCTGCTGTTTTATGAATCTCGTACATCTCACGGAAGTTGTATCTCTTCGGAGTTTCAGCTATGTGAGAAGTGATGATGTCATTGTTCCTTTGTGGGTACACAGGATAATCACCATACCTGATATCGTGGTGTTGTGAGATTCCATTCTTACATAGGGCATAGCCTACCCAACGATCTTCTGCCCAATCAACCACGGGCTCATTGACTAGGTATTCGGCTGCTCTTTTGCTCAGCCATCTACCAGCACCACCCCTGACATATGTTACCTTTGGTGTGGGATAGAGATGTGGAACATTCACCGTTACAATTTTTCCTATACAATCATGCTCTGTAAACCCGCTGTTCATTAAGCGATCTATGCAGATGTAGGTGTCTGGATAACACAAAAAGATATAGTCAAACTCATGCTCTAATGCCCACCGATGCGCTGCACGAGACTTGAAAGTTAAGTGTTTATAATCATCAGGCACCGATAGCATGACTACATCCGATTCAGGGATGTATGAAATTACTTTTGCAGGTTTGTGCAAAGAGGAATGATGGCATTCTCTTAAAGAGGCATTGAGCTTAGTTTCATCTTCCCCTGTGGGAGTTCCATCCCCCAGAAAGAACTTGTATGTGAGCCCAGGATATTTCGGTACATCCCTTAAGAACGTGTCTCGTTGTGCTTGATTCTCTCCGTTGATTGCACCAGTGACCCAACTGCATATGGCTATTAGGGTTTTCATAGAACCTATCTGTAAGTGCTGGCGTAGCGCCATCCTAGACCTACGAATTTGTTCACGGCGTTCAGAACGGACTCTTTTACTCTGCTGGTGTCTCTGGTTCGACAGAGCTTAAAGGCTTCAATGATGGATGTTACAACAATGGGCCGTTCATCATAGGCAGAATAGTAGTCTGCAAATTTGAAATCATTACCAGTTAAGTTGCCACTTAACTTTACCCAGCAATTTGGAATTCCCAATGCATCTGCTAGTATCACGCCATGCAAAGAACTAGCCACTAGATTTTCACATTGTGAGGCAGCATCAATCACTTCTTGAACTCCTGCCTGCACATCTATGTTTAATACATCAGGCCCTAAACTTTTTATTTGTTCTACATTCTTATCAATGTAATGAGGTATGATTCCATAACGGAACTTTTTCTCTGTTGGCTTTGCAAATAGGTGGGCTAAGATACCTGGGTCACCAACTGGAATATCTTCTCGTACTCCTGTACAATGTTCTTTGGTCAGTTTGCCTCGAAGCAAATGTACCACTGCATTGCTCAAGTCCCGCTTGGAGTACTGATGTATAAATCCTGTTCCTAATATATGACCTCTAAAGCTGGGAGTCACCACTTCTAAAATCGACCCTATGCAGATCAGACTTGCTTGATGCGGTTGGACACTCACCAAGGTTATATCATACATCTTCTGGAACAGGAATGGGGTAAATATATCTCCCCAATTGTTAGAACCTCCAATGTGATCCCCTTGCCACCAAAAAGCATTCATGTTATTACCCTTTAGGTTCCACGTATGTGTGAGGGCGTTCCTCTGGTTCAGTTATCTCTGCTTTCTTTAGTTTTTGTCGGGCTTCTTCTAGTAACTGTGCCACTTTTGGTGAAGGTTTATGACAATCATTTTCATTTGTTGAATATGAGACCTTACAGAATCCTATTGGCTTTCCAGGCATCCATCGTATCCCAGCATTGTATTCTTCTTCTGTAAGGCCATTCAATTCTTCTGGAATGTGTTTGATCATAGTTTCACCAATAAGACAATTAGTACAGAGATTACTGCTACCGCTGTTAAAACCAGTAGGGCAAGCTTTTCAATTTCCCATATCCATCTAAGTGGTCCTGGTCCCCACGGAGGTGTTTTGTTGACAAGCCACTGCATTTCCATCTACCTCAGTTTACTGAATACCTGCGTCTCAATTGTTCAAAGATTGAGTTTTCTGTGCCTATTCGCCAATCCGATTCCTTGCGACCACAGCGCCAAAAGTGAACGCCATAAATATCTTCTGGAAGTTGAACGGCACCATCGAACCATAGCCCTGCAGGATTAGAAGGATTCACATGGGCTGGGTTAAAAAACTTATGGTAAGACTGTGGATGAATATTGAACTGCTTTGCTGCTGCAGTAAACATCCACGGTCCAAGCTCACAGTAGTCTTTGAGTACTTTCCAAGTACCCTTCGGGTCACTTCGCTCTTTGCATTGGTCTATACACCAAGACATGATAGGCGACCCGACAGGAACTTTTACAAAGTCCCCGTTTATATAGTCAGGACGGGTTGTATCAAGTCGTTCTTCTACGAATACGACAGCATCTACGAAGTCAAAAGGTCGCAGACAAACTGTGTCCATATCTACCCACCAATTGCCATGCTTAAGCAGCAGGTGATATTTAAACCAATCTGAAAACTGAGCTGGAAGTTTGAATCGGTATAGGTCTGATTGGGGGACAATTTCATTTGCATCTTTGATAACAACGCCTTCGGGAACATCCTCTACATGGCCATATGTATAGAGATGAAATTCATGGCCGTTTGCCATGTAGGATGTACAGCATAATCTACCTACAATCCCTAACTTTGAATCAGACCAAAGGCTTTGTATGGTGTCAAATTTCATAACCATTCCATTGTAGCGGCATGCCCTAGATCGAGAACAACTTTAGGTTTGCATCCTGTAGTAGCGATTGCTGGTGCAATATGTTTGCTTGCGGGTCCACCAGCAAATAAGACCAACGGTGCGACATTGCTTTTTGCCTGCTCAATTACAGAATCGGCCTGCTGCCAAGTAGACATCTCAATACAATCGGCCATGAGACCCAGAGAAAGCATGCGGTTAGTAAAAGTAGCATGTGCTTTTTTGTCGGCGTTGATGAAGAGTACTTGCCTGGATGCCCGAAGTAATTGGTCTTGCAGTTTCCTGCTCCATGTTCTTACGAACCAGTTATCCACATATCGCTTCCTATAAGCAAACAGGTCGGCTACGCTGAAGCTTTCCATTTGAATGCCCATAATATTCGGAGCATAATATGTGGACTCTTCTGCGGCGATCTTCAATCGTCGAACCATCTCAGCGTTGGGGATGTCATAGCATCCAAGTCCACGAAGCCACTGCTCATTGAATGGGGAATTGGGTGGCTTGACTGTTACATCAGGCAAACCTTTCTGGCAGTGTTGAAAAAGGTATTTCTCACCATCTCCCATACGAACAAGAGACAGTGGCTCTTGGGACATCAGAGCATCACCTACCAGCATGAAAAACGTATTGGGGCTAATAGTGTCTTGGCATACCGTCCGCTGGCGGGCGTTTAGCCTTTCGATCATTAGTTCCATTGGCATTACAAAACCTCTAATGGGGTAACAAACTCATATCCTTCATTTTTGTATCGAGTGATCATGACATCAGTGGCTTGAACCGTGTCCGACCTGGGGGCTCCCATACCAGTGTGTCCACCATCATGTAGGAGAATGATTCCTCCACCACCCATTAATTCTTTATGCACTTTGCTTACGACATACTCTATGCCGTTTAATCTCCAATCACTGCCCGCTGCTTTCCACATTACGGTAGTGAGACCAAGAGAAGTCACGGCAGATTCTACCAATGAATTTGTCAATATGAATGGTGGACGAAAAAGCTTTGAATGCTCCCCTATAGCGTCCGTCAATATCTTCTCGCAGCCAGCAATTTCTTTCACAACATCCAGCAAAGATAATTCGGTTAAGTTAGGATGTGTACAAGTATGGTTGCCAACTAGATGTCCAGCCTTTGAAACCTGCTGAGCAATGTCAGGACGAGCTTGCACAAACTGACCAACCATGAAGAAGGTAGCTATCACCCCGTGTTTTGCTAGTACATTCAATAGGTCCAAAGTGAAAGGTGTATTAGGCCCGTCATCGTAGGTCAATGCCAGTTTCTTAGCCATGTTTCAGTATCCTATATGGGACCATTTCTTTTCATGGTGCCCAGCGTAATATTGTTCCTCTTCAGGCAATATAGAAGTAACTAGATGGTGGTAATACGAGGGCATATGCTTCACAACATACGGCCTATCCATCCTTAGATTGTTTCTGTGATTACAGAAATTTGCGTGGGCCTGATACATAGCGAAGGTTGTGTCTATAGGAGCAAGAAAGGATTCAGTATTGAATCTAATAGTCCAGTATTTTCTCTCGCCCTCAAAATCAACACCGCTTGTGAGCCCAGGAACCAAGATACCAGGACCAACTTTGCCGTGACTTGGATTGTTATGCAACAGTACTTGCAACCGATTGATTAAATCTTTAGGGCAGCCCTCTTCAGGTGCTATATCAGGATCGGTCACGACATACGGTATGTCCTGATTTTTATGCAGACCTTGTTCCCAAAATGCCCAAGGACCGCAGTTGCGATGTAAGGGATGCAAAGTTACACCCGTTGGAAGATTCTTATAGTATTCCAATAGTGGTGGATATGTAGAGGCATTATCTAAGATAACAATTCTCTTTGTGCCAGCATCTTGTAACCAATCTATCATCCTTCGCATAGCATCATGCCTGTTGAAGTTGTTGAAATAGACTGGAATAGTTGTTGGGTCAACCAGCATATCAATACCTTATCCCTTGATCCATTGAGCAGGGCGCACAACCCAATACTCTATGTTTGCGGCAGTATCCTTGTTGTGCATGGGGAACTGGACGGATGGCAGGAGTGCTTACCGCTGTTGTCACCGCAAGTTTTTCATCTTGCTTTCCTGCATTACGGCTGTCATTTTGTATTCTATATACCCAAGTTTGTTTTGGTACGAATACGAATCTGCCTCCTTCATTTGCAATGCTTTTCCAAAGGAGCCAATCTTCAAATAACTTAACGTCCGCAAATCCACCAACCTTATCGAACATGCTGCGTCTTACCAATGAAGTCACAGCAATGTAATTGAAATGCTTTAGAGCTTCACGATTGAAGGGCTTTATTATCGTTGCAATACCAGGTTGGCAAGAACTATAAACTACGTCCGCGTTTGCTGACACAGAACTCAGCAGTTCCAAGTGGTTCGGTAGAAACAGGTCATCGTCATCAAGGAAGGCTATCCACTCAACATCCTTTGGCAATTCACTGACCATCTTGTTGCGGAGTTTGGAAGGTCCGACTTTGTTCACGTCTACTTCAACGCTATGAAAGACAGCAGGTTTAGTCTGTGCTTTTACTGAGGCTATGCATTCAGCAAGCATTGCAGAGCGATCTGGTTTAGACGGGGTTATAACAGCTATTAAATCAGCCATCTTAATATCTCACTCCTTGGTCCATTGAACACGTTGCACAACCCAACACTTTATGTTTACGACAATATCCACAGCGCGCGTGTGGAACAGTCCTAACGGACTGATTAGTAGGAAAGCATGCCATTTTATAGTCTTTCCATTTGTTGTAATAAATAGCCTTGTTCCCTTGATCTCGGGGAGTTCTACTAAATGATGCGGAGCATCCATACTTTCCATGACCATGCAGGACAGAAGCATTGGCAGTGACGGCCATCTTATATCCAGCAACTACTGCGCGGCGGCAGTAGTCAACATCATCCCAGCCATATCCTATAAATGCCTCATCGAGTAGGCCGATCTTTTCGATTACTTCTCTGCGTATTAGCACACAAACAAAAGCTAAAAATCCAGTACACCGCAGTGGTTCACTCACATGATATTGATCACCGTTGCCAACGCCGCCTACTATTTTAGGGGAAAGAATACCAACCTCAGGGTGCGCTGCAAGCACTTTTTCTAGTGCTTCAATTGTCCCTCTTTGTGAGAACCTAGCATCGTCATTCATCAGTAGAACATTGTCGGTCGATTGATTGATTCCTAGATTTATGTTTCTGCTATAAATGAATCTGCCTTCAGGCGCTTGTATAGTTTTCCAGTTAGGTGGGTCTGGAATGTCATGTCCGTCTCTTACTAAAATCTTAGGGGTATTTGGGGCGAACTTATCAAGGCTTACACGGCAGACTTCAAAGATATCAGGAAAACGGCTGGGCACTATGATTGTCGTTGTGGTTGTTGTTGGTAATGCAATTACTTGTTCCGGTTGCACACCGTCATTAGGCGGTTCTATGATCTGTTCCGTAACCGGAGGTTTTACTCTGGCTTCTGCAATTAAGCGCTCTACTACAGATGGGGGCTTATGATTTATCATACTCGGTGCTCTCATCAATAGTTCCCTTCTAGTGTACAGATCGCACAGCCAAGCGCTTTATGCTTTTTGCAATATCCATGGTGAGCGTGAGGTACTGTGACAGGATTGCCAGAGCCTATTGTTAGACCTAGCGCTTTTAGAAAACCGTTGGGTAATGCGGATAACGATACATTCTTTGCATGAGCCACAGCATTGCCCCCTGCCCAAGTATTGCTGTCATGACGCCTGACAACAATCATTTGATCACCAGGGATGCTTACTGCATCTTGTGCACAACCATAGAAGATACCATCTTCACCACCAGTGCAATCAACAAAATGGTTGTGCTTCCAGAAAGCTTTGCGAAAGGCTTGGCCTGTGCCTAGCCCTGCTGCATTATCTAATCGAGCAGCCGTCCTGTGCTTAACGTTGTACAAGCTAAGACTATTATAGCTGACAACGCTGCTTTTGTCAAGCATTTGAACCTGCTGGGCAATGCGCCCAGGTGCCGACCAGTCATCATCATCAAAGCGTACAATGTTATTGCCTAGCGCACATTCACATCCAATGTTGATCTTTGCACCAATGGTCATCTTGGTGTCTAAACGCACTAGCTTGATGCGGCTATTATATGGCACCCGTGTGGGCTCTGCGCCGTCATCAACAATCACCATCTCGCTTGAGTAATAGTCCTGATCCAAGAAACATTGTATCGCCATCGGTATAAGATGCTGCCGATCCGCTGTAGGACAAATCACAGATACCGTTGGGTTTAAGCTGAACGCTTTGAATTTGGCATAAGACGAATACATGTACTCAGGCTTATATCCTCTGCCATAATTGAACACTGAGGACAAGTGGTAGGATATAGTATTTCCATCCAATACTGACCCAGGAGCAAACAGGTAACGATCATCATGGTGCAGGTCTATGCCATTGGCACGCATGACATTTGCCACCATTACATCCTCAGCACCATTGGACGCCTTAAACGCTACTACCTTTCGTGCTGCATCTGCGCTTAACCAATACCCTGATCCACCACTGGCAAAGACTTTATCGCGCGCGCCATAGTTAGCACCTACCCAAGCATAGTGCTCGAAGCCACAACCCAGCAGATTTACAGGACATACCAGCGTATCCACATCTGTCTTGTAGATGAAATCGTAGCCATGTTCCAGAGCCCATTCTAACAATGCTTGAGTCTTAAAAGGCAAGCCTGCATAGGTATCAGGAACATTTAAGAATACTTCGTCGTCTTTAGCACCTGTCGCATCGGTGTGGCCGAGGAAGAACTTGTAGTCCACGCCAGCGGGAATATCCTTGATCCATGTATTGCGCTGTGCGTCTTGATATTTCCTGTCCCGACCACAGGATGTGATTGCTATTAGAACCCTAGTTTTCCTTGCTTCGTTTTCCATGGGTCAGGCAACCCTTCGATATCAGCTTTGTAGAAGTTCTCGTGGTAATCACTGCCGATGCTAGTCATATGCTTCTTGAGAAGTTCAATTGCAAACATCAGCGTCTTGATCATTTCAGTTTCCCGTTCGGTCCTATTCACCTCAGATTTAGCTAAGAGGATATTCAGTCCACCATTCCATACATCGAGAAGCTGGATTAAGTGAAGTTCTCTAGTGCCGACATCCTCCAGATTGAGAGAAGGTTTGAATGGGTCTGCTTGTGGTCTCCACGGTAACATTGTGATCTCCTACTGATTTGCTCTACGCAACCAATCTTTTAGGAATTTCGCTTCATTTGGGTTGGCCGCTACGATGGCTTGGTAGTGTGCAACTAATCCAGCGCGAAAGGCAGTTAAGAATGTGAATGGGTTGGCTGCGTTGATTAAATCTTCAGTGCAGGGACCATAACAACCATCCACTGCGGCACCGACAATTCTCTGTGCGATCTTGATGGCGTCGTGCCGCTCGTTCACGTAAGAGTCGAATATCTTGGTAGCCACGGTCTGACTAATAAGACCATTGAACAACCAGAAGTCGCGCAGATAGATAGCCGTCGCTTGAGCCACGGTTAGGTTGGCAATGTCCAGATGTGGGTAGCTTGCTTTGCTGATCCCATATTTTGTTTCTCCTCCGGGGTCATCGGGATCGTTGATGTAACCGCCCTCGTTGGCAAGCACGACCGGGATGGCTAGGTTGAAATCACTCATTGGTGCCTCCTCAGATAGTTGATCGCAGCTTTAAGGATCGCTGTGTTTTCCTTAGCGTCTCCGAGAAGGCGATTACAGAATGAGCACAGTAGTTGCCTCACCTTGTTTGTGCGATGGCAATGATCTACATTGGGCTTGGTCATACGGCGGTTGCAGATAGCGCATCTACCGTGTTGCTCCCTGAGCATCCGTACGAACACTGCATAGGTCAGGTCATACTTCTTCATCAAGTGCCTGACGTACGCCATGAAGTTAAGGCGCAACCTGCGCTTACGGAGTACGTCTGGGTCTGTGGACTTCACTATCTGCGGGTGTGATCGTAAGCGTTCCACCCTGTAGCACCCGCACGAAGTGCTATGCCCAGAAGTCAAAGAGAAAGACAGGACCGTACCCTTTGCCCCACACTGGCATACACATACCCACGCCACTTTTCTGCCCTTGTTATGGGCGCGTTTAACGACCTTCCATCTACCAAAGCGCCTACCCTTCAATGAGATGAAGTCTGCCATTGATCAGCTCCTCGCAGTCGATGGTGTTGATGATACTATGCACACAGTCGCATTAGATGTATATGTTTGTTCCATTGCTACTTCATATTCTGGATGAGCATTTGCATTTCTAAGATCGAACACATCCATATATGTCCAATCGTTATGCTTCTCAGGTTCCATGAGACGTATCTCTCCAGAATAACTAAGCACCTCAAAGAAGTGTCCCTTCCAAGTTTCTGCATCCGTGAAGTGATCTTCAGTGACTTTGATCAGGTTCAAGCCATAAGCAATAACCCCTAACTCCTCGAACAGCTCTCTGGCAGCAGCCATAATAGGGAATTCCCCAGAGTCCACTTTGCCGCCTGGGAAGCGCCATTGCCGTTCCACTTTCTTAGCGTGACGGAGAGTTAAATATCGACCTTCAACATCACGAATGATTAGTGCAACGTAATGTTTTGTCACAGCTTTGCTCCTTGTCCTGGGATGCCGGGAATAGATAGACCGCTGATGTCACTGGTGCCCAATCTATTGCATCTTGTGTTATCATTGCCAGTGACGCTGTATCCCGTAGCATCTGGCAGTGTAATTGGTATCGAAGGGTACATTACATCCTTTGGAAGATAGCCCTCGCGAATAACTTCACTCACCGCTTCATCGGAAGTAATTGTGCCAGTGCGTATCCCATCTGGAGAAGATTCATTGACGATCTCTGCATTCTCCTCAGGAATCGTTACCTCAGTATGGGCTATCAAAGTTTTTAATTGCCCAATTTCATCCAGTGTGAACGTTCCCATACCATCACCTGTGTCAACGAATAGGACACGCTCTCGGATCATTTTGCCTTCTTCAGCGGTGAATGATGCGAGGTTCTGGTGAGCACCTACTCTGCCCGCACCTTTTTCCGTCTTAAGCGCGTATTGGTGTGCCAGTAGAGAGCCTGTTAAGGTAAGCAGGGTATAGAACATGCCCGCTCCGATAGCGGCGGGAATCCCGAAGTGACCCGACAGGATTGCCATGAATGCACCCACGGCAAATATCTGACTGACGAACCATACACCATTGCTAAAGAAGCCAGCAACAAGATGCTTACGCAAAGAGCCACTATTGCGTGCACGGCTAACGAAGGTGAAAGCGAAGTTCTGACAGATGAGGACAAATCCCCAGAGCAACCACATTGCATATGATAGTCCTAAAATCATTGGGTCTCCTTAAACTCTTTGGTCAGGCGCTCAAAATATTTAGCTTTGAACCTTTGGTAATATTCTTCCTCTTCTTTTTCTTTATGTTTTGTGTCCCGTCGAAGCCGCTCTGCAGCAGTATAGCATTTATAGCCCTTTACATTAATCCATTCAAGCAAGTCTTGAAGAGGTGTTTCCAGCACATCACCTTTTGTCCATCTACCATCTTGTACTGAACTGCCGTAAGCAGGACCAGGTTCAAAACGTGCAAATGGTTCTTTCAGAAGTTTTTTGTATGTGCCAGAATACCATTTATAATCTTGTACATCTGCATCACGTCCTCTCTCATATAGGCCGCAAACCACACACATCATCGTGTTTTTAGCGTCGGAAACCCAACCTTTAGGTTGGGAGGAGACGCGTTCTCCATGTGTTAAAACTCAGAAATGTGCAATCTTCTGGCCTGAAACTTTGACCCAGGCGTTTGCCTGTGCCAATGTCGTGCAGGCTGATTTTCCCAGCCATCGTACCACCCACATAAGCGAGTCCCTTTTTTATGTGCAGAACAAGGGAGCCACGAGTGAAACCCATGCTGCGGGTTCCGCCGTATGATTTTCTGACGTTACCTTCTATGGGATTTTGCACATGCAATTGCCTGCGATGGAACCTCAACGGAGTTATGCATCGTACCCGCTCAGACTCAGGCTTTACATGTCCTCCAACAAACCAGTTGGCGAGAACCCACGAGTCCACGCAATGGGCATGGAAATCCTTGGACGATTTGTCCTTGAGTTTCTTGAGGCCCAAACAGTTGCGCATCTCGAAGGTCTCAAACCCTTGCAGCGTTTCCACCCGTCCGAGTTTGGCGAGTTGCTTGTAAAACCATGCCTTGCCGACCTCAAGCGGGCTGAACGACTTGTTGTGCCGCTTAGCGAGCCCATCTTTCTGTCCCAAAGCAGAATAGGATTCTTTGTACTTTCTCGTCTGTGCTTTTATGTCCTCAACCACAAAGCAAGCAATGGGGAACAACTTGCCAAGCCAAGATGCAATCCTGAATTTCCAGCCCCATCTTGCCCTTGTGCTTGGCGGCAACCTGAACCCGACACCACGATTTGAACGACATTGGCGATACGGAGTTTTCCTGTTTCTTCTTGAACGACGAAGGTTATGTCTTGTTTCCACCGCATCCTTGACCCAAGTCACGGCTTCCGCGTTGATGTTGAGAAATGTATGCGAGTCCGACTTGACCGTGTAACCCTCAAATTTTGAGCCTGGGTCAATGCCCAGGGCAATGGGTTGAGTTGCACCATCGGAGCGTTGGGTGAGTTTGATGTAAAAAAGCCCACGATTGAATCGACGCAATGCTTTCCCGTTGCGGACGAGTTGTCTTGCCCTTGCGGGATGGCACGGCATCAGCGGTTTGTTTGTCGAACTGACTACTGGAACGAACATGGATTACTCCATTCCCGCACGAATGCGGCTATTTATCTCTTCGACAGTTGCCCGCACAGTGAATCAAGACTAGAGAAGCATCCTGAATGTGTTCCGAGTTGCCACACTCAGCGGACTAACTTTGCGAATCGGGCTGGATACCGATCTCGACTTGTCTAGTGCATAAGTTTAACCTGCTTCTACCTATTGGCTAGGTTTTAGCAAGCCCAGACTTTAGTCTGGGTCTATGACTGGCTCTGGCGATACGAACCCGCTCG
>Ga0208689_1000369_pt1 | contig 35029 bp, 31 predicted proteins | sample June2015DPH_8_15_FD_184700 | JGI IMG/M metagenome (GOLD analysis project Ga0208689, IMG submission 184700) | Peatland microbial communities from SPRUCE experiment site at the Marcell Experimental Forest, Minnesota, USA - June2015DPH_8_150... | ecosystem: Environmental > Terrestrial > Soil >... | reverse complement strand
GGGGGGGGGGGGGGGGGGGGGGTGCTTTTGAAAATGAGCCCCAACCGCATTTACTAAGAACTGAGAACTACCCTAGGAGAAATCATAATGTCATCTTCTTCCGACAAACCTTCAGTGAAACTTTGCGAACAGCGAAAAACCAACGGAGATCCCTGCCAATCTCCCGCTCTCCGCGACAAGAGGTTTTGCCACTTCCACGAGCTAATGGGCCCATCACCGATCGACATTAACAACACCGAATCCAATCCTTCCTCTCACGTCTACCTCCCGCAACTCGAAGATGCCGCCTCCATCCAGTCGGCAATCTCAGAAGTTTGCGAGATGATGCTGCACCGTCGCATCGAGCCGAAAGAAGCTTCAGCCCTGTTCTACGCCATGCAGGTCGCGTCCACGAATTTGGGCTTCCTGAACGGTAATAAAAATCAAAAGCTGAATTCGGAGACGAGTTCAGTTCCGTCGTCCGACCCCAAACTCCTCCCACCCGGAACAATTCAGGCATGCGAGCAGCCGCGACGACGCAAACGCCGCCTGCGTACTTGATCGAAAGAGCCCGATCAAAAGGAGAAAGGATCGGAAATGGAAGATCAGAGATGAAGAATCGGATCGCTTCTCTCAGCCCTGCGAACCTCCTCGCCATAGTAAAGTAGTAGTAGAGCTGGTTTCATAAATAGGTGTCGGGTAGGGCACGGCTTCAGCCGTGCCGTTCAGAACGCGCAAAAATGCGGGCTTTAGCCCCTGAGGGACGCGCCTTCCAAACTGAGGAGCATTTATGAAACCAGTACTAAGCCCCAATCCGCAGGCCTGAGGAGTTTTCGATCTGAATCCGGGTATTCGCAACATCGCCATCATCGCCCACGTGGACCACGGCAAGACCACGCTGGTTGACGCCATGCTCCGGCAGAGCGGAACGTTCCGCGACAACGAGACCGTTGCCGATCGCGTCATGGACTCGAACGATCTGGAACGCGAGCGCGGCATCACCATCCTCGCCAAGAACACGGCTGTGTTCTACGCGGGCGTCAAAATCAATATCGTGGACACCCCCGGCCACTCCGATTTTGGCGGCGAAGTGGAGCGCGCGCTCAAGATGGTGGATGGCGTCATGCTTCTCGTCGATGCCAGCGAAGGGCCGCTGCCGCAGACTCGTTACGTGCTCAGCAAGGCGCTCGAAGCGAATCTCCAGCCGATCGTCGTAATCAACAAAATCGACCGCCCCGACGCTCGTCCGCAGGAAGTTCTCAACGAGGTTTACGACCTCTTTATCGATCTCGACGCCAAGGAAGAGCAACTCGACTTCCCCGTCCTCTACACCAACGCCAAGGCGGGAACCGCAGCCGTGCATCAGGGAGCAGCTGGCGAGGATCTGCGTCCGCTGTTTGACACCATCATCGACACCATTCCCGCGCCGCAAGGAGACGCGAACGGCCCGCTCCAGATTCTGGTCGCCAATCTCGATTACAGCGACTATCTTGGCCGCCTTGCCATTGCCCGCGTTTTTTCTGGCACCATGAAGACTGGAGAAGACGTTGCTATCGCCAAGCGCGATGGGTCGTTTCACAAGACAAAGATCACCAAGCTCTTCAGCTTCTCCGGCCTCAAACGCACCGACATTACGGAAACTTCGCTGGGCGACATCATTGCCGTCGCTGGTGTCGAAGGCATCACGATCGGCGAGACCATTACCAGCGCTGAAAATCCCGCGCCGCTCCCGCCCATCGTCATCGACGAGCCGACGATTGCCATGCTCTTCACCATTAACACGTCTCCGTTTTGCGGACGCGAAGGCAACTACGTCACGTCGCGCAACCTGCGCGAGCGGCTGGAAAAAGAGCTGCTCACCAACGTTTCGCTCCGCATGGAAGAGACCGGCAGCACCGACTCGTTCAAGGTTCTCGGCCGCGGCGAGTTGCAGCTTTCCATTCTGATCGAGATGATGCGCCGCGAAGGCTACGAACTGATGGTCGGCAAGCCCGAGATCGTCACCAAGCACATTGACGGCAAACTGATGGAGCCGGTCGAGCACCTCACCGTCGATATCCCCGAAGAGTTTGTTGGCGTGGTCATGGAACACGTCGGGTCGCGCAAAGGCGAAGTCGCCAACATGCACAATCACGGCTATGGGCGCGTGCGTGTCGAATTCCGCGTGCCCAGCCGCGGACTGATCGGACTGCGCAGCACGCTCCTCACCGACACGCGCGGCACCATCGTCATGAACGCGCTTTTTGCCGGATACATCGAGTGGCAGGGAGAAATCCCGGATCGCCCGACCGGTGCGCTGGTCGCCGACCGGCCCGGGCTTACGACATCCTACGCTCTCTACAATCTGCAGGAGCGCGGCGTCCTTTTCGCCGGCCCCGGCGTGGACGTCTACGAAGGCATGATCATCGGCGAGAACGCGAAAGACACCGATCTCGACGTCAACATTGTGCGCGAGAAGAAACTGACCAACATGCGCGCCTCAACCTCCGACGAAGCGATCCGCCTGGTCCCGCATCGCAATCTCAATCTCGAACAGGCCATCGAATTCATCGCCGACGATGAGTTCGTCGAGGTCACGCCGAAATCACTGCGCCTGCGCAAGAAGATTCTGCAATCGAACAAGCGCAAGAAAGGTTCGTTGGCGGCGGTCGAAGGCTGATCGTCGAAAGCTGATCGTCAACGCTGATGAAGCGAAGCGCGCCCCAGGACGAGGCGGAAAGCAAGAAAAACCTTCGCATGTTCCTCATCCCGTGCAGTTGCGGTGCCAGCTTTGCCGTTGCCGAGGATTACGACCGCAGGGGAATGCACCTCCGCAGCTTCATTCCCTGCCCCAACTGCGGCAAGCGTCACGATCCGCGCAATCGCCTGCTGACTCTCGACTACCAGGATGAACGCTTCTGGAAAGTTGGCGGCTGCTAAGAGCTCTGAGGCGGACGCGGCAAGCCGCGTCTCTACTTCGAAGGCTCAGCCGCAGCCATTGAGGCAGGCGCGCGCGCGATGTACACTTGCATTACCACAGCGCGCCCGTAGCTCAGCTGGATAGAGCGGCAGCCTCCGGAGCTGTAGGTCGGGAGTTCGAATCTCTCCGGGCGCGCCAGTTCCCCATCCCCCCGCCGTTGCCTTTTGCCTTGGCACGACCTTGGACCGCTCAACATCCGGGCTTGCGGGTAGTCAGCGAATGCCCAACAAGATTAACGTCTCCGTCGCCCAGTCGCCCCGCAGAATGCCGATGCGAACTTTCCCGGATTTGTCCGACAGCTCAGCGGCCAACTCCATCGGCGTCCGTACTGCTTTGCCATCCACTGACTTGATCAGATCGCCGGCCTTCAAGGATGCCATCTCGGCGACGCCTCCCGGCACGATCTCCAGAATTTTCGCTCCGTCGAATTCCTGGGGCACAAGCACGACGCCGAGCGAAGGGAGCGGCATCCCGCGACCCGGCACAGTCGCCAATGGCTGAGCAGGCTGAGCAGGCCGAGCAGGCTGAGCAGGCCGATTGGCGGCCACCGTCGTGGGCTGCCTCTCAGAAGGAGCAGACGTGGTCTTATGCCAGGGTCGCGTCCAAGAACGATGAGACGTCGACTCAGCCTTAGCCTCCTTCGCTGGCTTGGGCCCACTCGGAGAAAAATCACCGCCAAATCGAAAAGCGATTCCGGCAGAGGCGCGGATGCTGTTTTGGCTGGGACCGGCGTAGTCGTTCAGGTGGCGGGTGTATACAAAATCGGCCGGCCCCAACTGAAGTCCGACGTGACGAAAAACCCAATAATCAACGCCACCGCCCGCCGCTAACGCCACAGACGTATCGGACACGGAATTCCCGGAGATTGGAAGATCCATCCGGTCTTGCCCACCCAGGGCGTGCACGAAGCCTGTGACCTTGCTGGAGTGGTTCCCAAAGGTGAAGCGCGGCCCTCCCATGAAGGAGAGATTGCTGCAGTTCAAAGTCGTAGTACCGGCGCAATCGCTAAGTTGGTGGCCGCTGACGTCTCCCTCAACAGCAAGGCGATGAAACAGGCGGACAGAGGCGGAAAATTCCCAGCCGTTTAGAGCCAGCCGCTGAGAAGACGTAACCGAGGTCGCCGGCAGGTCAAAGTTGAGGTACGAGTAGCCGCCGAATACATCGACTGCGGGAATGTTCTGAGCGGAAGCGATGCCTAGAAGAAAGAGAGCTGCCAGAGCCAAGCGAACTAGTTTTTCCATGTTCCTTATTGCGCCTCCAGGGAATACACCAATGGCATAAATGACCGAATACAGGATTGGACTGGCCACCAGCGTCTGACCGGGGCCAACCTCTCCAGGAACGATGTGCCCTCCTGGTCGGGGCTTGTCTTTCGTCAACCCTTGCACGGGATTACGGTGATTGGCGATTATAATTGCCGCGTGGAAAAAAGGAAAATGGGACCAAACGTGGGTACTGAAGTCAGCTTCCCATTTTGAAACAATTTCACCAAAAAATCGTCACACCTGCCCAGCCCATCCATCACTGCAAACCTTCTGGCTCCGTTGTACGCTGCCATCCGATCCCGCAGACAGGACCAGACAGAAGTCTCGCGGAACCAATTTCACAAATCCAAGAACGAAAGGAGACTTTCCCATGTTCGCACGCATCCTTGAGTTCGTTCCGCTGATGGAGAAAAAAGACGAATTCATTCGCGTCGTAAAAAAAGAGGTCCTTCCCATTCTGAAAAAGCAGAACGGCTTCCTCGAAATCCTTCCACTTGTGCCGGAGATCAAGACCGAAAAAGTGCTGGCGGTCACTCTCTGGACCGACAAAAAGGAGCTCGAGCGCAATGAGCAAGAGTGGTCCCCCAGGGTCGAACAGATCCTCAAACCCTATCTGACCACTCCCTCGACGCGGAAGCTTTACACGCTGGAGACCACGCTCTGCGAGCATTTCGAAAAGACACTGATCGCCTAAGCACAAGAACCACCCAGTAACTCGGGCCGGAGCAACCATCTGCCCCGGCCCCTTTGCCTCCGCAGTCGCAAACCGCTCCCCTAAGCCCAGCAATCGGAAGAAACGTGCGCGAGCCGCGTTGGCAGCGGCAGTTCAGGAGCGCAGGTCTCTATTGACGCAACTCAGGGACAAAACGGCAGCTCCGCCGAGCAAGTCACCATCAACCTCAACCCGCAGAACAACTACGAGCTCATTCTGAACCTGCTCAATTCCAACACGACGAGCAGCTCCAGCAATGCCCTGAGTGTTCAGGCATAGACTGCGGGCATGGCGCCGCACGCCAGACCGTTTCGCGTTTGGCCCGCTGAAAAAAAAGGCCTACCAATCTGGCAGGCCTTGAGGTGCGAACAACAGTCAGACAGCAGTGGCGCGACTACGGCGTGCAACCACCCGAATAAGCGCAGTTCTCGTCGCCGATCCAGATGCTATAGCGACCCTGGTTTCCGGCGGTACCGTAAAAGAAGGGATACGAAATTTTGGTTGCGTCATCATCAGCAAGCATTGTGATGATGGCGGTCGAGGCCGACGCCGATCCCGGGTAGAACAGCGTGCCCCTGCCGTCATACGCGAAGCTGTACTCGAAAAACTCATAGATGTAGTTGCCCAGCGCAGAGAAATCTTTGCCAGTGGTGCATGGGCTAGTGCTGCAGGGGCGCTCGACGATATACTCCGCGCTGTTTCCGACCAGCCCCGGCCCGCTTACCCAGGTAAGCCCAATCGTCACAAACCACTGTTGCGTGATGTCTTCGACAAACACAGATTGCTCGGCGGTTCCCGCAGTACCGTAAGTGATCACGTAGAAGTCATCGCCCGGGCCCACAGGACAGGCGGAACCGCTGCAATTGAGTTGCAGGATCCCATAGCTTGGATACCATTCGACCCATCCGATGTAGGAAATGGCGCCCTTACACCCATCCCCATACCAATAGGACAAACTGCCGCCTTGTACCACGTCACCACTGTTCCAGCCGTCGATGCCGTTCCAGGTCACCTCCAACCACGGCCCGTCGGAGCAGGGGACGGTACCAAATGGGTGGTTTGCAACCGGCACATTCCAGACTGACTCAACTTCATCGAAGGAGGTATTTTTGTTCCACTTCGTGTTCTTGTTGGTCTGCGCTATACCGCTCCAGTTGAGGGAGTTATAGGCTGTCGTGCCGTCGGCGTTTGCTGGCGCGGGCGGCCCGGCCGGCACCATAGCATGACTCGAGTACGGTAGCGCTTTGACATCGGTGGCGTGACATACTTGGGCTGATGTGGAGGTCGACGGACCCTTTTGTTGGGCGTGTTGATTGCAAGCCTGCAACGCCGACATTCCTTTTTCCCAATGTTCATAGGCTTTCGCGTCGGCCGTCTTGTCGGGACGCTGCGGCAAGCCATAGGTGAGCAGTTCGCGGTTGGTTGCGGTCAAGAAATTAAAGCCCTCCGGCGGAGCCGCAAAAGCGGTGACTCCCTTAACACTCGTGGATACTCTAGGCGCCCCAGCGAAAATGGCGTTTCTCTCTTCTGCGCCTATGCGCTGGGCCACCGCCAAGGTTGTGAAGCTCAAGACCAATACTGTCACTGTCGCTATAGCGACTACTCTGCTCAAGAATCGCCAATTCTGGTTTTGCATGAAATTTTCTCCTTCCCCCTTGGGGGAACGTTAGTGAGGCCAAGAAGGCATCCACACTACGAACTAGGCCCGTCCCACGGCTTCTTGTCTGGCCAGACGTTCGAAGGAATTTCCTCCTGGACGTTTCGTTCAAAATTTTGAAGTTTGCACGACCCCGAGCTCAGCGAGGCCCCACAGGGGAAGCGTAGTGGCCTACGCGTGAGAGCCGAAAGTTTAGCGCATTCCCAAAATATGTCAAGTTAATAATCGGGTTCCGGTGAAAGAACATTTTGGGAAGATAAGAACTTTGCGCTGTTGACGCAAGAATCCCGCCGAGTTGCTAGAGGCAGTCTCATTTGCGGGCAGAATCAACAGTCTACAGAAGATGCGAAACAACCGGTTCGCTCGAAGCTCGCGGCTCGAAGCCCGCCGCACTGATTCCAACCCATGTTTATAATCTAAAAGATTCGCCGCGATCCGCGGGCAATCTGAGTTCGCGGCGTTAAGGACACTCATTTAAGGACACTCATTTAAGGACACTCATTGGCACTCGACGAAAACATCTATGAAATCCGGCGCGAGAAGCTGAAGAAGATTGAGGCTCTCGGGCATCCGGCTTATCCGCGGAAGTTTAACTTCAGCCACACCGTGCCCCAGATTCTGGCCGAGTACAGCGGGCAGACGACCGAGGAACTGGAAGCGCCGCGCGTGACCGTGCGGGTTGCGGGACGCATCATGGCGATCCGCCTGATGGGCAAGGCCGGGTTCGCGCACTTGCAGCAGGACGGGCAGCGGCTGCAGATCTACGTCAAGAAAGACGCGATCGGCGATGCGGGATACGAACTGTGGAAGCTGCTCGACCTGGGCGATCACATCGGGGTTCGCGGATATCTGTTTCGCACGCGCACGGGCGAGCTCAGCGTTCATACCGACGAACTGACCTTCCTGTCGAAAGACCTGCTGCCTTTGCCGGAGAAATTTCACGGCCTCACCGACGTTGAATTGCGCTACCGCCAACGATACGTCGATCTGGTAATGAATCCGGAAGTGCGCGAAGTGTTTTTGAAGCGCAGCAAGCTGGTGCAGTCGTTGCGGCGGTATTTTGACGGGCAGGGGTTCATGGAAGTCGAGACGCCGATGATGCAGCCCATCGCGGGCGGAGCGGTGGCGCGTCCATTTAAGACGCATCACAACACGCTGGATATGGATCTGTTTCTGCGCATCGCGCCCGAACTTTATTTGAAACGGCTGACGGTGGGCGGATTCGATCGCGTGTATGAGATCAACCGCAATTTCCGCAACGAGGGCCTGGGATGGAGATGGAATCCTGAGTTCACCATGCTCGAGGCGTATCAGGCTTACACGGATTATCTCGGCATTCTGGACACGACGCAAGGGGCGATCGAACGGGCAGTGCAGGAGGTGACGGGCGGGACGAAGACGAAGTGGGGCGAGCATGAGATTGACTGGTCGCACGCGAACTGGCGGCGAATGACAATGCGGGAGGCGATCCTTCATTTCTGGCCGGAGAAGGCGGGCGCAAAGCCCGAGCGCAACGACTTCGCGGCGCGCGAGCCGGTCGAGGCGCTGGTGGAGCGAGTGCGCGGCGCGGGGATTAGTTTGAGCTACGATGCGGCGGCACCGGTAGGCAAGACGATCGCGAATCTTTTTGAGGTGGTGGCGGAAGAACACTTGATGCAGCCGACGATCATCTACGAATTTCCAACCGCCGTCTCGCCCCTGTCAAAGCAGAAGCCGGATGAGCCCGACTGGACCGAACGTTTTGAGATATTCGCTGGGAAGATGGAAATCGCCAACGGCTTCAGCGAACTCAACGATCCCGAAGATCAGCGGCGAAGATTCGAGTCGCAGTTAAGAGAACGCGAGCGCGGCGACGACGAAGCCCACCAGATGGACGATTCCTACATAAGAGCGCTGAGTTATGGCATGCCTCCGGCGGGCGGGGTGGGCTTGGGAGTGGACCGGCTGGCGATGCTGTTCACCGACTCGCACAACATTCGGGATGTGATTCTGTTCCCGTTGCTGCGGCCGGAAAAAACTTCGAGCGCAGAGGACGCTGGGAGCGCGGAGAAAGAGTAGGGCGTGGGTTTCTGGGTTCTGGGGTTCCTGGCGTAATTTAGCGGAGGCCGAGGCGGCTCCAGGCCGGCGCTATTTTCGAGTACCTAAACGATCACTTGAAGTAGTCGATTAGAGCGTCGCGATCTTTAGGATCTACCGCGGCACCCCATTTCATCATCTTGTCGATTTCCTTAGTCCAGGCGGGCTTGCTCAGGCGCTGCTGCACGATGATGCGAGCTTCGTTGGTGAAAAAGGCGCATTTTTCTCGTCAATTGCCGATTGAGGAGTGTTCGCCTGCCAACGATCCGCCCCTTCCCGTGACCTGCCGGGCCGACGGAGATGTGCCGGGGTTTGAGCCCCTAGCTTTCCCTTCATGACGCTGGGCCGGCTTCACACTCAGTAGAAAGTGGACGGTCGCCAACAGGAAGTGAGGCCCGTCGGACTTGGTCACGAGCGCATCTACGGACTTCAAAGAACCGTCGGGCAATTCCAGGTGGTCGGTCAGCATGACAATGGGAACTTCCGGCCGGACCTGCTTGATCTCAGCCGCGATGGCTGCGCCATCCAAAAGACCCATGTGGTGCTCGAGCACAATTGCATCCACGGGCCGCAACATGAAAAGCCGCAGACCATCGGAACCGTTGGTCGCGGTTACCAGTTCGTATCCGTTTTCCTGCAACAAACTCAGTTGGGCCGGGTCCCGGTGTATGCAGAGCAGAGTGCTGTTGGTAGCCATACCGTTTACGTATATAGGCGGGGCTTCCCACAATTCTGCTCAAAATTGCTCACATTTCGCAAAACGGCGCTGGTGATTCAATACTTGTGCTCTCGCGCGACAAACCGAAAAAACGCCCCAGCTGCCATCCCCCGACGGCAACCGAGGCGCATTGGTGAACAATCGCTCGGCCCCGATCCCCGATCGTGGCCGAGACTTCTTCCAGGACGCACCAGGAGAATGCGCTTAATCGCTTGTATATCTATAGCCATTGTATAGTTAAGTAAATTCCGGGCTAGCGTTGGTCGAGCAGGCGGATGGTTTCCAGGATCGTATTGCCCACGATTTCCAGGCTCTTGGGGCTTAGCTTGTCCATGGTGTCTTGCGGGGTGTGATGGAAGACGTTGTTGTAGCCGTAATCGAGGTCGATGACGTCGGCGCTGGGGACACCGCGTTTGACGAAGGGAAGGTGATCGTCTTCGATGGGGCCCTGACGGGCGTAGAAGTGGGACTGGTAGCCTCCGCGCTCGGCGGCGGCGTAGATGAGATCGAGCAGCCAGGGAGTGCTGTTGGTGTCGCGGTCGATGTTGAGGTCGGCATCGCCAATCATGTCCATTACCATGAGCGCTTTGATCTTCTTGAGCGTGCCGTCTTTCTCCCATTTTTCGGCGAGATGGCGGGCGCCGTAAAGGCTGTCGCTATCGGACCACTTCTGCACCGCTTCTTCGCCGTCGGTCCAGACGAGCCAGACGCTATAGCCATCGCGCTTTTTGCCGCGCAACTGGTTGGCGTATTCGAGCAGGATGGCGGTGGAAGAGCCGCCATCGTTGGCGCCGACGTATCCGGTATTGCGCAGCGGGTAGTTGGTGTCGTAGTGGCCCATGATGACGATGATGCCGTCTTTTGTGCCGGGAAATTTAGCGATGATGTCGCGGACCGGGAACTTCCCTTCCACGGTGTCGGCGGTAAAGGCGTCGTCTTCTACCTGATCGCCCTGGAGATGGCCGATGATGTAGTGCTCGAGTTTCTTGTGATTCTCGCTGCCCATATAGCGCGGGCCGAAAGCGGTGACCTCGCGGGTGTACTGAAAGGCGCGTTTGGAATCGATGTGCGGAAGTGAAGAGGAGTCGGGAGGCGCGGCTTCGGGCGGAACTGGCGTCGCCGCGGGAGATTCGGATTTTGGGGCTGCGCTGGCGGTGGCGTCGGCGTTGGTTCCTTTGGTGCAGGCTATGGTGTTCGACTGGGCGATGGTCAGCAGCACGAGACAAATCTTTAACCACAGGGGGCACAGGGGGGCACAGGGGAAGGCTTGGCAGACTTCCATTGTGGTTGCGGGTCGTTTCATCGCTTTCCCTGTCATGGTTTCCCCTGTGATCCTCCGTGCCTCTGTGGTTAGGAGTTTTTCTTCTCCGCGCGCTTCTTGCGTTGGTTGGGATGCACGATCCAGGCGATGGCGATGCTCAGGACGTACAAGGCCACCATGGGCGCGGCGAAGATGCACATGTTCAGGATATCGGGGGTGGGCGTGATGATGGCGGCGACTACGAAGATGGCCAGGATGGAATAGCGGATATTGTGCCACATCCAGCCGGCGCTGACGATGCCCATGAGCGCCAGGAAGAATACCAGGATCGGCATTTCGAAAACTACGCCCAGGCCGACGATGATGGTCAGGAACAGAGAACTGTATTCGCTGAGCGTGATCATCGGCTGGAAGTCTTTGCCGTAGCCGATCAGGAACACGAGTGCCTGCGGGAGGACCACTTTGTAGCCGAAGTATCCGCCGGAGAGGAACAGGGCTATGGTCGAGGCCATGAAGGGCATGACGTAGCGCTTCTCGTTGCGGTAGAGGCCGGGCGAAATGAAGCACCAGATCTGGTAGAGCACGAAGGGCGAGGCGACGAACAAGCCGGCCATGGCTCCGACCTTCAGATACAGATTGAAAGGCTCAATGGGATTGACGTAAACGAGCTTTGCCGAGAGGCCATTGCGCTGGAGCGCGTCCATGATGGGACGCTGCATGATTTTGTAGATATTCCCGGCATATCCCCAGCAGGCGAAGAAGCCGACAACGATGGCGATGATGGAATAAACGATTCGCTTGCGCAGTTCCTCGAGATGATCGAGGAAGCCCATGGTGGGCATTTGCTCCTTGGCGGATTCGTTCACGGGCGAGGAGGCGGCCGCTTCAGGCATCGGGCGCTACCTTCGGAGCTTCAACCCTCGGAGCGGGAGCAGGCTCGGGAACGGGCGCAGGTTCGGCGGCAGCGACGGCTTCGGTGGCGGCGGATTCGGCAGCGGCATTTTCGGCAGCTTCTAGCTTTTCGGCGGGCGGGGGATTGAAGATGCGGTTGGCTAGCGATCCGAGCGGGGCCTGGAGGGGCGGCAGGATCTGCTGCCTGGGGCTGCTACTACTATCGAGGGAATTGATTTCGGACTCGATCTGCGAGCGGAATTCGTTGGAAGCGCGCCGGAACTCGTTGAGGAAGCGCGCGACCTGGCGCCCGATCTCGGGCATTTTCTTGGGGCCGAAAAGGATCAGCGCCAGAAAAAACAGGAAGATCATTTCGCCGGAGAAGCCAAAATTCATATAGCTATCATAATGCGGGACGGGTGGAGCGGGCCACTGGCGAGTGGAGGTGGACAATAAATTTACATCCAAGAGCGGAACCGGGAGGGCTATGACGAAGGACCTTCCTGTAAAGGGCTGGTGAGCAGGAGGTCCTTCGCTTCGCTCAGGATGACAAATTTAGATTCAGGATGACAAATCTAAATTGCCAGGCGGTTGGTGGCTATCGTCCTCCGAAAGTGTATCCGATGGAGGCGCCGAAGCGGGTGACGTATGAGGAGCTGTAGTCCGTGGTGTTGTTGTTGACCAGGTAAAGACGCGCCTCGGGGCGGACGAAGAAACCGCCCTTGGGATAAAACTTGATGCCGGCGCCGAAGTCTCCCATGAAGTGGTTGCTGGACTGGTAATTGGTGCAACTGTAGGGCCCGCAACTGGTTCCCGTATAGAAGCGGGTGCTCAGCGAGCCGATGCCGGCGACCAGCTCCAGGTAGGTGTGGCTCGCGAGCTTGGGCGAGTAAACGGCGTTGAAGTCGTAGAAGAGCGGACGATAATTGAAACCCGAGCCGAGGTAATCGCTGCTTTGGGATGCTCTCCAATAAACTTCGCTCCCGATACCCATATGGTGCCAGAAGAGCACGTCGCCGCTAAAGCCCGGATAGGCGCCGCCGGTGAGCGACGGGGCGGTTTCAACGCCTTCCGTAAAACTGGCTGAGGGCGCTGTCACTGTGCTGACGCCGAAAGCAAGGTCGACTTTCTGGGCCTGCGCGAAATTCGAGAACGCTGCCAGGGCAGCGCAGGCAAGAGCCGACAGGATCGCAATACGTAGTGTCTGTTTCAATCGAAACCTCCAGTGAAATAGTTAGTTTAAAGACATTAGATGCAGACTGGAGGTGCGACGCCGCCGGGCGGAGGAAGATTTTACAAGAATTTACGGTGGCCGGAAGACCATGAACTGTCGGTTGTTATCGGAACGCTAAGTTCGAGTCGCGAAAATAAGCGCCTACATATAAGGGCGAATGTTCGGCGAATATTCTTTGTTAGTCGGGAGGTTGCGGGCGGATTAGTAAGCCAGCAGGATGCGTAGGTCGCGAAGATTATTTCCGGTGGGTCCGGTGAGGACCATGTCGCCGAGGGCGGCGAAAAGAGGGTAGGCGTTGAAGCTGGAGAGGGCGAGTTGCACGGCTTTGGCGCTGCCGGCGCGGGCGCCCACACGATCGAGGGTGCTGCCATCGACTACGGCGCCGGCGGCAGGACTGTTGCCGTCGATGCCGTCGGTGCCGGCGCTCAGCACGGTAACGTCGTGTCCCGAAATTGGTTCGGCACAGGCGAGGGCGAACTGCTGGTTGCGTCCGCCTGTGCCCCCGTTGCGAACGGTCACGGTCACCTCGCCGCCGGAGATCAAACAGACGCGCGATACGGTGCGGCGCAGTTCGCGCAGCCGGTTGAGCAAGTAGCCGGCGGCTTTGTCGTAGGGCCAGTCGTCGCAGGAGTTATCGACTTCGACGGCGAAACCAGCGCGGGTGGCGGCTACGGCGGCTTCATCGATGGCCACTTTGTTCGAGAGCACGGTCCACCAGCGAGCTCGGACGAAAGCGGGGTCGTCGGATTTGGGCGTCTCGTTGAGCGCGTGCTGGCGGAAGAGATCGGCAACAGACTTGGGGAACTGATCGATGAGATCGTATTTGGCGGCGATGCGCTCGCAGTCATGGATGGAAGTGGAATCGGGCATGGTGGGGCCGGAGGCGAGCGCATCCGGTGTATCGTCGGGCACGTCGGAGACAAGAATCGAAACCTGCTGGGCGGGATAGGCGGCCTGGGCGAGGCGTCCGCCCTTGACGGCGGAGAGATGCTTGCGGATGGCGTTGATCTCGGCGATGGGCGCGCCGCAATGTACGAGAGTGCGATAGGTGGCGGCGAGGTCGGGCAGAGAGATGTCGTCGTCGACGGGCTTTTCGACGATGGAAGAGCCGCCGCCGGAAATCATAAAAATAGCGAGCGCAGCGGAGTCGAGAGCAGTCAGCGATTTGAGGATGGCACTGGCGGCGAGGATGGATTCGGCGGTGGGCGTGGGATGTCCGCCGCAGAAATAGCGGAAACCGCGGACTTGACTCGCTGACACCGGGCTGGCGGGTTCGACCGACGATGCAACGATGCCTTCGAGACTGCTGCCGAGTTGGGATTCGAGCGCGGCGGTCATGGTGTGCGCGGCTTTTCCGATGGAGACGACGAAGACGCGCTGGTAGGAATCCAGATCGTGGAGGTCGTGGCCGATGCGCAGCACGCGGCGCTCGCAGTGCACGTTGCGGGCGAAGGCGCTTTCGATGGAGGCGTTGCGGAGCGCTGAGGTGAATATCTCACGGGCGGTGTCGCGCATACGGCGGAATTGCTGGTCGCGCGCGGGAGAGATCGGGGGCATGGTCGGGATTATAGAGAAGTCGGCTCGTCGTTCGCTGTTCGCTGTTCGCCGCTGGTCGTTAGCCGCTGGTGGTTGGGGCGGGCACGATCTCGCGGACCCAATCTTCGATCGCTACTCGCATCTCTTTGAGTCTTCCTTCGAAGAAGTGATCTCCGGCTTCGATGCGCACTAGCTTCTTGGGGTCGGCGAAGGTGTTAACTAGCGCTTCGAGTTTACCCAGGGGTCCGAACTGATCGCGCGATCCGCTGACGAAGAGTTTTGGCTTGGCGCACACACGCAGGAATTCGAAATCGTAGACGTGGTCTTCGATGGCGACGGCGGGCAGGCCGAGGGCGATGAGCGCGTGGACACGGTCATCGGCGTAGGCGGCGCGTAATCCGACGGCGGCGCCGAAAGAAAAGCCGGTGAAGATGACGGGGAGCGTGAATTCGCGTTCGAGCCAGTCGAGGGCGGCGCGCACGTCTGCGACTCCGCCGATGCCGTTGGCGTGCTCGCCTTCGCTCAGGCCGGTGCCGCGGAAGTTGAAGCGGAGCACAGGGAATCCGAAGCTATTGAGCGCTCTCATGGCGTGGAAGACGACTTTATTGTGGAGCGTTCCACCGTAGAGCGGATGCGGATGGCACACCACGGCGGCATTTGTCGCGTCGGGCGATCCGGCGTTGAGGAGAGCTTCCAGACGTCCGGCGGGGCCGGCGAGGAACAGGGAGCGGATGCTGGAGGTTTCGGGGAGCACGGGATCAGAGTACAACAGTGGCCAGTGGCCAGTGAATGCTCGGCGAATTGAGAGATTGCAACGCCATCCACTCACCATTCACTATCCACTACCACCCGATGACTATCCGCTGTTACGCTTTTGTTGCATGGACCTGTTTGCGCTTACCCGCCGGCTGATCGATATTGAATCCATCACTCCGAATGAAAGTGCGGTGGGAGATTTTCTTTGCGACGAGCTACGGCGACGCGGGTTGGAAGCTCAGAAAATGCCGGTCGAGAGCGCGCGCGCGAACGTGCTGGCTGGTTGGCCGGGGCATGCTCGTCCGGAGATTGTTTTCTCCACGCACATGGATACGGTGCCGCCGTTCATTCCATCGTCGGAAGACGGCGGGCGCATTTACGGGCGCGGCTCGTGCGACGCGAAGGGAATCATCGCGGCACAGATTCTGGCGACGGACAAGCTGCGCGGGGCAGGCGTTTTCGTCGGGCTGCTGTTTCTGGTGGGCGAGGAGCGGGACTCGATCGGCGCGAAGGTGGCCAATCAGCAACCGATAGGCGCGCGCTTCATGATTAACGGCGAGCCGACGGAAAACAAACTGGCGCTGGCGAGCAAAGGTGCGCTGCACCTGGAACTGGTGGCGCGCGGAAAGATGGCGCACTCGGCGTATCCGGAGCTGGGCGAGTCGGCAATCGACAAGCTGGTGGAAGCGCTGCACCGGTTGCACGCGATGAAACTTCCCGAAGGCGCCGACGTGGGCCCATGCACGAAGAACGTAGGCTCAATTCAGGGCGGGCGGGCTCCAAACGTGATTTCTGATTTTGCCAAAGCTGATCTTTTCTATCGCCTGGTGGGCCCGACGAACGCACTGCGCCGCGAGATTACGGAGGCCGTCGGCGAACTCGCCGAGGTTCGCTTCACACGCGAGACTCCGTTCTTGCGGCTGCGGACGCTAGAGGGTCTGCCGACGATGGTCGCGGCTTTCACGACCGACATCCCGTCGCTTACAAACTGGGGCGAGCCGCTGCTGCTCGGTCCGGGGTCGATTCACGTGGCGCACACGGAGGGCGAGTTTGTGGAGAAAGCGCAGCTGGTGGAAGCAGTGGAGATTTATTGTGCGATGGCGAGAAAGCTTAGCTCTTAGCTGTTAGCTCTTGGCTCGTTTGTATGCAGTCGGCGGCTGGATGCCCGCCGCCGAGTCCCACGTCTCGAAAACCGCGAGACGTGGGGCACCCGGCGCCATGACCGAGGAAGACCCCGCCCAAGCGAAGCTTGGACGGGGCGCCCTCACGCTCAAAAGTTCAGCGCCGTTCTAGTCGTTGGCAGCCTGGAGGATCAGGTGATCGACGATGCGGTGCGCTTCGTCGATGTGGCGGAGGGCGCGATTGCGCAGACCACGCACAGACGGATCATCTTCTTCGCGGGCGATATCATTGTGCGCCTTGTTGAGCAATTCCAGGGCGCGGTGATAGCGGCCTCTGTGTCCCATGTGCGCATCGACCGGAGGATGGTCATTCAAATTCTTGCCATCGTCAATCGCAGCGCGCTTGATCTCTCCGATGGCTTTGTCGATCTCGGCGATGGCGTGATCTTCTTCTCTATCCATCCGGCCGGACCATGTCTGGCGTTCCAGATGAGCGCGCGCGTGGCGCAGGTCGGTGAGCGCGTGCAGGTATGCCGGATGCCTCCCCGGTTCATCGGCGAAGGTCAGCGCGGCGCAGGCGGCAACAAAGAACAAGAGTACGGCGCAAAGTCGTGCAGTTTTCATGGTCTCCTCTAGATAAGCCTTTCGGCGGAATGAAACCCCTTCATAGTAAACCCGGAATTGCGATCTTTGTCTCGCTGGGTCTCGCTGGATTCTAGGCAGCGGCCCCAGATGGCGGAGGGTCACTTCCGGGCATGAACCGGGTGTTCGTCTTTGCCTCCATTGCACTTGACAGGCTGCGGCCCGGGCAATCGGTTCGTGTTTCGGTCGCAGAGGTCCCCTTCTTGCCCGTTCTCGCGATAGACTCTCCTGATGACTACCGGCTCGCACAATTCCCTGGCTCGCGCTTCTTCTTCTTATTTGCGTTCGGCTATGCATCAGCCGATTCAGTGGCATGAGTTTGGGGAGGAGGCTTTTGCGGCGGCTCGGCTGGCGAACAAGCCGATGCTCTTGGATATTGGGGCGGTTTGGTGTCACTGGTGTCATGTGATGGATCGCGAGTCGTATGACGATGCCGAGGTGGCAGCGATCGTTAACGAACATTACATCGCAGTGAAGGTGGATCGTGACGAGCGTCCGGATATTGACAGCCGGTACCAGGCGGCGGTGGCCGCGCTCACTGGGCAGGGCGGGTGGCCGCTTACGGCGTTTCTTACTCCCGACGGCAAGCCGTTTTATGGGGGGACATACTTCCCTCCGGCGGACCAGTACGGGCGGCCTGGTTTTAAGCGCGTGCTGCTTTCGATCGCTCAGGCTTATCGCGACAAGCACGGCGAGGTACTGGAGCAGGCGCAGATGGTCGCGAGCGCGATCTCGCGGGCGGAGTCTTTTTCGGCGGGCGGCGGGAAGGTATCCGCGACGGTGATTGACGCGATCTTGGAATCGGCGCGGAAGATGTTTGACGACGTCAACGGCGGATTTGGAAGCGCGCCCAAGTTTCCGCATCCGGCGGCGCTGGATCTGGTGATGGACCAGTACGTTCGAAAACAAGACGAAGAGCTGCGCACGATTTTCGTCCACACGCTGGAGAAAATGGCGCGCGGCGGCGTCTATGACCAGTTGGCGGGCGGCTTCCATCGCTACTCGGTGGATGAGCGCTGGATCGTGCCGCACTTCGAGAAGATGTGCTACGACAACTCGGAGTTGCTGAAAAACTATGTGCATGCTTATCAGGCGACAGGGGATGAGTTCTTCGCTGGGGTGGCGCGCGACATCATTCGCTGGATGGACGAATGGCTCAGCGACCGCGCTCGCGGCGGCTTTTACGCTTCGCAGGACGCCGACTGTTCGATGGACGATGACGGCGATTATTTCACCTGGACCCTGGAGGAAACGAAAGCGGCGCTCTCCGAGGATGAGGCTGCGGTGGCGGCGCTTTACTACGACATCCAGGAAGTCGGGGACATGCATCACAATCCGGCGAAGAATGTGCTCTGCATTCGAACCTCGATTCGAACCTCGGTGGAGGAACTTGCGCGGCGGCTGAATATTTCGGAAGAGCGGGCGCGCACGCTGCTGGCCGCGGCTAAGAAAAAGATGTATGCGGCGCGTTTGCTGCGTCCGACGCCGTATGTGGACAAGACGGTTTATGCGGGCTGGAATGCGATGTGCGTTTCGGCTTATCTGGAAGCGGCCAAGGTGCTGGATCTGGCGGAGGCGCGCCACTTTGCTTTGCGCTCGCTGGATCGGCTGCTTTCCGCGGGATGGAACGCGGAGGGCGGGATGCGGCATGTGATTGCCTACTCGGAAGCTTTCTCGGATGCTCGGGCGGAGCGGCGCGAAATCGCTGTCGCTGTTCCTGGCGTGCTGGATGATTATGCTTTCGCGGTGATTGCGTGTCTCGACGCTTACGAAGCGACGGCGGACCTGAGCTACTTCCGTTTTGCGCGGTCGATCGGGGAGGCGATGGTGGCAGGGTTCTTCGATCCGGTGGCGGGCGGATTCTTTGATACGCGCGCGGCGGGCCGCGGGGCGGACGGAGCATCGGACGAAAAAACCGCGCTCGGCATTCTGGGGACGTGGCGGAAGCCGTTTCAGGATTCGCCGACTCCGGCGGGAAATTCGGCGGCAGCGATCGCGCTGCTGCGTCTGCATGGTTACTCGAACGATGCATCGTATCGCGACAAGGCCGAGCAGGCGCTGGAGGTCTACGCCGGGGTCGCGGGACAGCACGGCATTTTTGCGGCGACTTACGGGCTGGCGGTGGTCCGCTTTATCCAGCCGCACACACAAGTGGTGGTCGTCGGGAAGGATGAGGTTGCCGCAGAGCTGCATCGAGCTGCGGTGCGTCCGCTGGGCTTGAGTACGGCGGTTCTGCGTTTGGACGCAGATAAGGCTGTCGCGCAGAACCTGCCTCCGGCTTTGGCGGAGACGATCCCGAATCTTCCGGCGCTGGGCGGGGGACGATCATTTGCGGTGGTGTGCTCGGCGTTCGCGTGCCAGCCGCCGATTTTCGATGCGCAGGAACTGGCGCGGACGTTGGGGTTGCAGGTGCGTCCAGCGGCGTGAGTCTTGAAGATGATGGGCACTACAGCAACTGGGAACTCTCGGCGGACCGGGCGAATGCGGCGCGGCGACTGATGCAGCAGTCGGGATTGCGCCCCGATCAGGTCTCGCAAGTGCGGGGCTTTGCCGACCAGCGCCTGCGCAACGCCAAGGATCCCCTGGATCCGTCGAACCGGCGCATTTCGATCATCGTGCAGTACATCAGCAACAACGCCGACGAAGCGGAACCTCCCGGGGAGGATGCGAAAGAATCGGGAGAGGCGAAACCGTCAGCAGCAGGCGCGAAGGCGGAATCTGAAACCACGGGTAAAAAAGACGAGAAGTAAAAAAAGGAGGCCGGCCACTGCGGCCAGCCCGGAAGATTGCTTTCGTGATGCGAATAGTTACGTCATCTTGCTTAAGTGGTCTTGTCAATCGTGCGACTACAATGAGTCGCACTGTGGATGATTGGGAGGACATGGAAACGGCCCCCCGGGAGTGGGAACTCTCGGGACAGCCGCATACGCAAATGTGCCCACCAGACCTACCAACAGCAGTAACGCCCTGAGTGAACGTTTCATGGTTGACTTTCTCCTTAGGGTCTGCCGAAGGCTAGCGTAAAACTGCCAGCTTGCAGCGTGGGGAATTATACACAACCCTGCAACTTTCTGATTCATTGGAGGTTACTTGAAGCGCACCGAGCGCTGTGCGACGTCAGCAGAAGTGCAGAAAATTAACCGGACCGTCCGGCATGCAATATGAGCGGTGTTTACCCTGGTTTCTTAAGGTAATGGTTTGAATAGAATCGCTTCGGTTCAGACTCTGGGAGCGGGATTGCGGGACGCCCCAAAAATCCTCTTGACAAGGTTTTTGCGCGGGACTGTTTTTGGGGGTAGCGAGGCTATGGTCGGGTCTTGGAACCGGCTGCCGCGGAGTTGGCTTTGGGTGGATTACCAGGGCGGTTGAGCGGGATATGAACTTCCGCAGCCTCCAGATTCGAGCTTCGCGAAAAGGCGCGCTCCACCATGCCTTCGAACATCGGGATTAGCGAATCGGGAGGTACCGAGTGTTGAAGATCCGCCAAGCCCTGCTCCCATCGCTGGGTCTGCAAGCGGTTGACGGCGGCCTCATGCACAGCTTTGCGCGAGAGCGAGTAGCCGAGCCAAACAAAAATGGCAAGGTTGTAGGTCGTCATATTGATCAGGTTGAAATTTTTGAGCCTGACAAATCCTCCCGAATTCAACGCCATCAGCATCAATTCCACACCGGCCAAGAGCCCAAAGCCGAGAGAGATCCCAAAACTGAGCTGCTTGCGGGACACTCCCAGAAAGCGCGAAAATAGGAGCAAAAAGAGGATGAGGCCAAGCTGCACAACGCGGACCGAGCACTGCAGAGTGGTAAGGGCGTGCACCAGCGGGTTCTCGTCGAAAGAATTCGAAAAGGAGACTACCACCGCAACCAGCAGCATCACCACGCCTGCCCACTTGAACAGCAGCGTGCCCAGGTCCTTCAGAGTGTGATAGGGGCGGAACACGTCGAGGAAAATCTCATGAATAACCTTGAAGCCGAGAACCGCGTTGACCGCCTCGCCCAGCCAGAAAAGCCCGAAATACAGATTGTGCTTGCCAGTGAACCAAAGCGGAAAAAGGGCGGCAAAATTCGCGACCTGCACCAGGAGGAACAAGAAAAACACGGGAAACTGCTTGTGCAGCTTACGGCGCCATAAGATCCCCGCCACCATCGACTGCAGGATCGGCTGCGCGTACCACAAATAAAGGCTGTGCCAAGTCATGGGACAGACATGCGGGGAAGTGCGCGACCAACGGCAGAAACTGCCGCGCCTCGTCCCTTCTCCAACATCCTCAGGCAGGTTACCCCTTGGGTCAATGTACTTAGGTAACCTTAGTAACCATTACCCTCTGGGGCGCTAGCCTTCACAGGCTGCGGGAAAGGTCGATATGCGATGCCCAGCCCCGGAGTTTTTCCGCAGCCTGTTCTGCCAACCACCAGGGTAAGGGTGGGGCAAGCCTTATCCGGCGTCGGGCGTGGAATGCAGGTAGGCGCGCATCATGCGCACTTCATCGTCTTTTTCGTCGAGGTCGTGCAGAAGGATGTCGCGCAAGGAAACGATGCCCTTCAGTTCACGTCCCGCGCAGACCGGCAGATGTCGGAACCCATGCCGCTTCATCAGGGTCATGCAGGTCTCCAGGGGATCGTTCGGAGCGACGGTCAGAGGATCTTCGGTCATGACCTGGCTGACCAGGGTGCGGGCGGGATCCTTGCCGCCGACCACCACACGGATCATCAGGTCGCGCTCGGAGAAAATGCCGGTCAGTTGGCCTTCTTGCAGCACCGGTACGGCGCCGATGTTGTGCTCCACCATCATGCTGGCGACTGCGAGCACGGTCTGGTGGGCCTCGGCGGATATGGGCACTTGATTCTTGAGCAGATCACAGATCAACATCTGCACCTCCCGTGGACTTGTGCCGGAACACAATGCGCCCGGCAAAACGGCGTCAAACTCGTCTTGAACGAAGGAAGCAAGACCGTCTTATGTCGCGACCCGCAGCGGAGTAGGAGTATATGTCGAAAATCGCCAGGTGGGAAGAAAAAAATGAAGACGGGCGCAGCGCCGTCGCAGCCGGGAACACTTGTTTCCCCAAACAGGCTACGTGCTTCGACCCACGCCCAAAGAAATGACGTAGGATCTGGCGGCCAAAGCGGCGGGCATCGCGGCGGCGTCGCGGGCGGTAACGATCACGTTGTAGTCTTCACTGGCGCGAAGACGACTGAACACCGGGGTCGCATCCTGCGGCTCGACCAGCGCCAGGTATCGCAGGAAGGTGAAGACATCCTCGGTTGGCTCCAATCCTGGCGCGACGAAGGAGACTTCGACATCTTCGTGGTGGAAGTGCCATCCCAGAGAGGCTGCCAGGCGCACCGCTCGCTCATACACCACGGGCTGCAGGACTCCGGGTGCGGGGTTGTCAAACACGATGCGGAGCTTGCGTTCATCTTCGCGGCTGAACTCGCGCACTTTGAGCGCGCCGGTGCGGGCCGTGGCTTTCCAGTCCACATGGCGGGCGGAGTCGTCGGGCATGTACTCGCGGATGCGGTAAAGATCGTAGCCGCGGCCGCTCACAAAGGTTTCGAACTCGCCGGTGACCATGGGAAGAACTTCGAGGAACTGTTCGGTGGGCTCGACGACGGGATAGACGATCACTTCGCGGACCAGGTTAATCCGCCGGGTTTTCATCAGGAAGGCGAAGGGAAAGCGCGTGGCCAGACCGAAGTTTTTTTCGCAATAGCGGCCGCGGGCTGGGAATCTGATCTCCAGGTCGGCGCGGAGTTCCTGTCCGGGAGCGAGAAAAGGGAAATAAACGGACTCCTGCAGGATCGGCTTTTCTGCTTCCTCGCGCACGCGCCGCAAGCGGCGGTCGGGCAGGCGGAGCCACTGGTTCTGGGGCGCACGGTTGCGGGGCCAGCCGAAGGTCGAGGCTTCCCAGCGCCAGCGGGCTTTGGAGTTGGCTTTGCGCTTGGCGGGAACCACGCGCACGGAAAACGAGGGCAGCCACGAACTGTCGTTGCGCAAGAGCAGGCGCGCCAGCATCGGACGCCCGGCAAAAAAGTGTTCGGGCAAGTGCACATCGAGCGAGAGACTACGAAGCGCCAGCGCCGAGGCGACGCCGGAAACCAGAATGGCAGAGAGCAGCGCGGCGACGACAACGTAAAGCAGGTTGTTTCCGGTGTTGATGGCGGCGATTCCGATCACGACGCTGATCAGGATGTAGATCAGGCCAGCGCGCGTGACGTCGTAGTCCATGGCTTCGCGGACATGGGTCGCGACGACCCGCCGCGCCAGGTAGGGCACCGTGGTCAGGCCGACGAAGGTGGCCAGCAACAGCGCCGCCGACGCCAGAATGATGGTCCCCCAGACGCTGCCCGCCTCGCGCGCTACCGTGGAAAACAGCGCGGCACCGAAAGCCAGCATCAGGCCCACGATGGCAAACAGGAAACGCACCCAGACCTGCGAAAGCCCCAGGCGCGGGAAGCGGGGCGCGGCTGAGGGTCGCGGGCTCGTTTGCGTGCGTTCGGGAATCACTGGGTTCTCCGGTGCCGGGCGATAGCTTCTGCCAGCATATGACGGCGGCGGGACAAGTGGAAGTGACGGAAGAAACCGGGGGCGCAGAGGCAGAGCTGGCGAAGTGAAATTATCGCGGGGCGTTAAGTTGATGGAATCCCCTGTGGCTGTTGAAAAACTCGCTTTTTGTCCCGAACCGCCAAAATTGGGGGGATAGAAAATGTCTAGGCGACCCGAGAAGATCGCTTATAGGTCATCCTGACGCAATTTTATTTTGACGACTTTTCAGAGAATGAGTTTTTCAACAGCCACTCGCGATCTCACTAACACTTCCCAGTACAGGCGGATCGGCGTCATCCATTTTCCGGCGGCGGGTTGCGGCGATGTCTCCACCATAGAAACAGGGTCACAACCACAGCGACAATCAAAACGGCGATATTGAAGCGCTGCATGGCCCGCAGCAGGCTGCGCCAATTTTGCCCGAACAGATATCCGACGCTGGCGATGAAGGTGACCCAGACCGCGGCGCCCAGGAAGTTGAAGAGAGTAAAAGCTCGCCAGCGCATGCGCAGCACGCCTGCCAGTGGTCCGGCAAAAACGCGCATGCCGAAGACGAAGCGGGCAAAGAAAATGGCGGCTGCGCCGTAGCGGGCGAACATTTCCTCGCCGCGTTTCAGCGTGGCCGGCGTAATCCGAAAGACGCTTTGGTAGCGATCGAGCAGCGGACGCCCGCCATAGTGGCCGAAGGCGTAGCCCAGATTGCCCCCGAGCGTGGCGGCACAGGTGGCAACCACGATGATCCAGCCGAGATGGAGTTGGTGTTCGGAATAGGCCAGAAAACTTGCCAGCAGGAGCGTGATCTCACCGGGAACGGGGAGGCCGGCGCTCTCCGACAGCAATGCCAGAGCCACGGCCCAGTAGCCGTAGTCGGCGACGAATGCGCGCAGCGAGTGAAAAATCGCGTGGTCCATGGAATTGAAGACCAGTATTGAAGATTAGCAAAACACGAGCGGTGGTGAGCGGGTCAGATCGTGTTTTCGCCGGCCCTGTTTCCGGCAGTCCCGTTTCCGACGGTAAGGTTTTCGCCGGTGAGGAACTCGACGAGCGCACGGTTGAAGTCGTCGGGCGCCTCTTCGTAGGGCAGGTGGCCGACGCCCTCGAACGCCACCAGGCGGGCATCGCGAAAATTCCTGCGCAGCGGCTCGGCAGATTGAAAATGAACGGCGCGGTCTTTCGTTCCCCAGATGAGGAGCGTGGGGTAATCGCGAATCTTGGGGAGCGCCGTTTCCAGTTCCGCGAGGTCTGCCGTCCAATTCCTTACGATGCGCGAAGCATGACGGAATGCGTGATTCTTGAGTACGGGCATGCGGTAGCCCTCGAGCGAATCGGGCGGAATTTTTGCTCCGTCGCCGAACAGGCGTCGCAGCCACAGGTAGTCGAGCGAGCGCCAGCGCTCGATGGTGTTGCGGAAGAGCATGGAACCGAAAGGACTGCCCAGGAACGGTGCGAGTCGCTTGCCATGCGGTGACCAGGGATTGACGGGCGCCACCAGCACCAGGCGCCGCAGGCGGGCATTGTTCAGCCGAACATTGTTCATCTGAACAAGTTTTCGCTCCGCACAGATGGCCGCCACCATGATGGCGACGCCTCCGCCGCGGGAAGTACCCAGCAGGTCGAAATCTGTAATGCCGAGAGCGTCCGCGAACTGCAGGACGCGCTCGGCGGTGGCACGGACGCTGCAGTCGATGCCCTCAGTAGCCGGCGACAACCCAGCGCCCGGATTGTCGATGGCATAGACGGTCGCATGGGGCGCGAGTGCGGGGATGGTGAATCTCCAGGAAAAGGAATATCCCATCAGCCCATGAATCAGGATGAGCGCCGGGCCCGATCCGGCCTTGAGGTAGCGCATGCGTCCGTCGGCGAGTTCGAGCCAGCGCTCTTCAATGGCAACGCCCGAGGTGCCCGCGGGCGTGTTGCGCTCGCCGGCGGGAATGAATTTTTCTTCGGGATTTTGCGTTTCGATGGGCAACGAAATCCTAATAGGCAGCGTCTTAGCAAATGATATCGCCTCTAACGCTTTGGGGGGAGCTGACTCCTGGCTCCCCCTCTTTTGTACAGCGTCAGTGTGCCGTCCCTTGCGGGCTTTCCCATTCTTGCCTACCCGGCACTCACGTGCCGGGCTTTCCTATTCCGCCGCTACGCGGCTGGAGTTCCTCCGCTTCTTGCCCAGCAGCTTCTTCAGCACTCTGATGCCTTTATCCACGTGCTTTTCTTCCAGTAGGAACGGCGGCAGGAAGCGCAGGACCGTGTCCTGGGTCGCGTTGAAGAGCACACCCTCCACCAGTCCCTGCTCCACCAATGGACGCGCGGGAATATCGAGCACGAGGCCCTGAATCAATCCGCGGCCACGCACTTCGCGGGTCGCTGCGTACTTGGCGACCAGTTCCTGAAGTTGTTGATGCAGGTAGCCGCCCACCTTGACGACGTTTTCGAGCAGGCGCTCTTCCTCAATGATCGCCAGATATTCGAGCCCAACGCGGCACGCCAGCGGACCACCGCCAAAGGTGGTGCCGTGCTGTCCGGGCGAAATCGCGGAGGCGAAATGTTCTTTCGACAGGAACGCGCCGAGCGGCAACCCCGCGGCGATCGGCTTGGCGATGGCGACGATGTCGGGAACCACGCCGAAGCTCTGAAAGGCGAAGATCTTGCCCGTGCGGCCGAGGCCGCACTGGATCTCGTCGAAGATGAGCGCGGCCTGGTGCTGATCGGCAAGCGTCCGGCACGCGCGCAAGAAGTCTTCGGAACACTCGAGGATTCCGCCTTCGCCAAAGATGGGCTCCAGCACGATGGCGCAAGTGTTGGCATTGACCGCAACGCGCAGCGCTTCGACGTCGTTCTGCGCCACAAAGGTTACGTTTTCGAGCAGAGGCTCAAAACCTTTGCGGTACTTTTCCTGGCCGGTCAGGGACATGGCGCCAAAGGTTCGGCCGTGATACGAGCCCTGCAACGCCACCAGTTGGGACTTGGCGTCGCCGCCCGCCCTGTGCCCGGCGAGACGCGCCAGCTTGATGGCGCCTTCCATCGCCTCGGTGCCGCTGTTCGAGAAGAAGACGCGATCAAGGCCCGAAAGCTGGCAAAGGCGCTCGGCCAGTTGTCCCTGATATTCGTTGTAATAGAGATTCGAAACGTGAATGATCCGGGCCGCCTGGTCGCGGATGGTCTTCACGATACGAGGGTGAGCATACCCGAGCGCGTTGACGCCCAGCCCGGCCACGAAGTCGAGATACTTCTTGCCTTCGAAGTCGTAGAGGAAAACACCTTTCCCGCGCTCAAAGCCCACGGGATAGCGGTTGTAGGTGGCGAGAAGAAAGCGTTTTTCAAGATCGACGATCTGATCGAGGCGAGACATGGCTTTTATTGTAGAACGAACGGCGGCGGGACAGGACAGAGGGGCTGTCAGCTTTCAGCTTTCAGTTATCAGCTTTCAGTCTTCGCCGCGGGCCTTCGGAGTTCCTTGGGGATTCTCTGGATCCAACCCGGCCGCGGTCATGATGACAGGCCCGACCGCGAGCCCTCCGTAATCATCAGAGAAAAAACGCAGAGAAAGCGCCGACGAGCCAAAGGCCGTGTTTACCAGAAGCCAGCAGCCAGCAACTGAGAGTTGACAGCTCAAATCCAGCCCGCCAGAGCAATCTCGTTCGTCAGAGAAGGCCCGAAGTCTTCACCAGCGCAGCCCAATCGTGATGGGCATCACGATGGTCTTGCCGTCGCTTTGATAAGCGCGATGGTAGCGCCATTCGATGTAGAGCTTGGCATTGTGGATGTGGTTCAGACGATAAGTGACTCCGCCGCCGTAGTTGAAGCCGCCCGCAACCTTGGAATTCGAGGACATATATTGCGGGATAATATTGCCGAAGATATCACGGTTAAGGTCCCACCATTTGTATGCGGGCTCGTAAACTGTGCTGGGTCCGAGGTACTGGCGGGGCACCGAAACGCTGCGATCATAGAAACCTATGCCGAAGATTCCGTACGCGCCCAATTTGCCAAAATGACGCGGCGCGTTGACGATTCCGTCCAGGCTTATCGACTGCATGTGTCCGCTTTGGTTCGCCAGGCCCGGCTCCTGTTTCACGCTGGGTCTAAAGCCGAGGTCGTAGTACATGTATTCGGCATCCGCGCCGAACATGCGGGTGAAGTTCATGCCGCCTCCGACCGTGAATTGAGGCGAGTTGCCGACAAAGGCGGCGACATCGTCGCGGCCGATGCCAAGTCCGCCGCCGGCGTTATAGGTAAAACGGTTGAAATTTGATTGTGCCGAAGCCGATGCGACGAGCCCGCAAAAGGCAAAGAACAACAGTATCCGATTCCTCAATCTCGATCTCCTGTTTCGTAGAGCCATAGTCATACAGCCGCGCTCGTAAAGCCACAGTTCTGCCCCGACCGCTGTTCTTCACTTAGATGCGCGTGCAGAAAAGGAAAGCCAGCCTTTTTCCTAGACGGTCAGTTGTGTCCGGCGGTCGGCCAGAGCGCGGGGCGGATCTTTCCGTATAACACCGGCCAGTACTCGCGGGTGCTGTACTTGTCCAGCCGAACGCGATCACTCCGAAAGAAATCAACGTGCACAGAGGCGGTTGCGGGGAGAACACTTTGTTGGAATCCCTGATGAGCATCGTTCCAGAGATGCTGATTTCCTGGCGAGACGGCATCGCTAGAGATTACTCAATCGCAAGCCCGGCGGCAAACGCCTAAACTCCCAGGACCCCAGCTAAGGACGAGAATTCGGGACGCTTCCGGGCGAGCTACTTCTGCTTGCCATCTCTCCCCGGTCCTGAACCGGACTGCACGCGGCTCGACTTCAGGCAACTTCTCCGGAACGAGCCGCCAGGTACTCCAGCAGTTCGCCAACGCTCAGGCCCGACTTCAGCAACTCAATCATCTGATCCACACTGACTCCCACCTTTGCGCCCAACGCAACAATCTTGGCGACCGCGCGCTCCAGGGCTTTTTTCTGCGCCAAGGTGAGCGGCTCGGTCAGATCATGGCTTAAGGCTGCGGTCAGATCCCGTTCTGTGGTCATTCAAAGACTCCACATGTTTGCAAACGCTGGCTTGGATTCCATCCGGGCACATCGTTCCCGGAAACCGGAATCCGGCCAGAGTCACCGACTTGTAGCACCGACTTGTGGCACCGACTTCTGGCTATGATCCAACAATGCAGCCGGTCTGCGCTGTGATGCCGCTTACTTACATTTGTGATGGAATTGACGGGCTGGCTCCCCGATGGACGGGACCAGTCAACGCGTTCTCCGGCTTGCTCACGCGGCAAGCCGCGTCTCCACTCAACGGACGGGCGTTGAGTCATTGAATCATTGAGGCATTGAGTGATTCAATTTCAATGACTCACTGATTCAATGATTCAATGGCTCAATGATTTAACCTTACTATAGAGCGACATTAGCCTCATGACGATTCAGGAAAACGTTCCGCTGGCGCCGCTGACCACCTTGCAGGTGGGCGGCGCGGCGCGCTACTTTGCGGAACTAAAGAGAGAAGACGACGTTCGGGAGGCGGCGCAGTTCGCGAAAAGCCGCGACCTGCCGCTGTTTGTGCTGGGCGCGGGAAGCAACCTGGTGGTCGCCGATTCGGGCTGGCCGGGACTGGTGCTGAGAATCGCGATCGGCGGAATCACCAGTCCAAGTACAACCAGCCCAGGTGCGAATGACGCCACGGGTAACGCCGTGCTCTTCAGCGTGGGTGCAGGCGTCAACTGGGATGACTTTGTCGTCCAGGCGGTGGTGCAGAATTGCGCGGGAGTCGAGTGCCTGAGCGGGATTCCGGGCAGCGTCGGGGGCACGCCCGTGCAAAACGTTGGCGCCTATGGGCAGGAGGTCGCCGATACCATCGAATCGGTGCGCGCGCTGGACTTGAAACAAGACCGCATTGTGGTCTTGCCCAAACCGGCGTGCGGACTCCGTTATCGCACCAGCATCTTTAACAGCACGGAACGTGGGCGGTACATCATCTTGCGGGTGAATTACCGGTTGAAGCGAGGTGGCGCTCCGAGTTTGAAGTATGCGGATTTGAAAAAGCACTTTGCCGAACGCTTTGCCGAAAGCTCCGCCGAACGAAAGACGCCGCCATCGCTCGCCGAAACGCGCGAGGCGGTGCGCGAAATACGCCGGAGCAAGGGCATGCTGATTGTCCCCGGAGACGACGATTGCCGCAGCGCCGGATCGTTCTTCAAGAATCCCGTGCTCAGCGAGGCGCAGTTCAAGGACCTGGCCGCGCGCGCCGAATCGAAAGGGCTCGAGATTCCCAGCTACCCGGCGCTCGATGCGCAAAACTTTCATCTGCAACACAAGGTTTCTGCGGCCTGGCTGGTGGAACACTCGGGGTTCTCCAAGGGATATGCGATGGGAGCAGCGGGAATCTCGCGCAAACATGCGCTGGCGCTGATCAACCGGGGAGACGCGAAGGCGAGCGATATTGTCGCGCTGAAAGATGAAATCCAGCACGGCGTGCAGGAATCGTGGGGGATTCTGCTCGAACCGGAGCCGGTGTTCGTAGGATTTTGACCGCCCTGCGGTCATCGATTTAATGCTTCAATGTCTCAATGATTCAATGATTCAATAGAAAAGGGCGGCGCATCCCGGAGCGACGGGGCCCCCATGCCGGCCCAGAGGTGTCCGCTACCGCGGGATCCGCCCGGTTGATTCATCGGCCAGTTCGCGCGCTCGCTTGAAAATCTTTTGGAACATCCCTTTGGTTAGCTTGCCCGTCTGGGTGTTCTGGTTGGAGGGATGGTAGGACGCTAAGAGGACGCGCCCATCGGGCAGCGCGTATTCGGCGCCGTGGCGAAACTCATACTCGCGCTTGGTGGCAATAAGTTTTTTTCGCAGCAGGTAGTTAAGATGGGCTTCGAACGCGATCCTTCCCAGGGCAACAATGACGCGCAGATCTCTCAGTCCTTCGACTTCGCGTTCCAGAAACGGAGCGCAGTTGGCCAGTTCCTCGGGCAGAGGCTTGTTGCCGGGCGGCGCACAGCGGGCGGCGGCGGTTATGTAGAGACCGGTGAGCACCTGGCCATCATCGCGGACGGTCGCGGTGGGCAGGACGGCGAACCCGGTTTCGTGCAGCACCGGGTACATGAAGTTGCCGGAAGCGTCTCCGGTGAAAGGGCGGCCGGTGCGATTGGAACCGTGGGCGCCGGGAGCGAGCCCGAGCACGAGGACACGGGCGTGGGGATCTCCGAAGCCGGGAACGGGTTTGCCCCAGTACTCGCAGTCGCGGTAAGCGCGACGCTTCTCGCGGGCGATCTGCTCGCGATACACGACCAGACGCGGGCAACGAGTGCAGGTGATGACCTCAGCGTTCAGAACCTTGAGCCAGTTAGGGACGGGCATTTCGAATTTTGTAATTTTGTAATCGGGTAATCTTCCAATTTGAAACCAGTTGGGGTTGAAATTACAAAATTACAAATTACCAAATTACAAAATCTCTAGCGAGTCCGCGCCCCACAAAACGCTCACCCGTTACTTTAGTGGGCAGAACATCCCCTTCCGCCGTTTGACGTTGCTCTTCGAGAGTCTTTACACTCAAGCTTGCGGCGCTAGCGTCGCAGCGGAGCCACTTCCCTCCCGACTCCGCTGCCGCGGTCCGCTTTGGAAAGGTAACTGTGAGCCCCACTGAGACCAAAGAAAGCGCGACCAAACGCGAGATTCAGGTTGAGATTCCGGTCGAGGATGTCAACCGGCAGACCGATTCGCTGATTCAGAAATATCAGAAGGTGGCGCGCATTCCCGGCTTCCGGCGCGGCCATGTTCCGGCGTCGATTATTCGCCAGCGTTTTTCGGAAGAGATCAAGACCGACATGGTCGAAGCGCTGATCCCGCGGTATTTCCGGCGGGAAGCTGAGAGGCTGAGCCTTCATCCAGTATCGCAGCCGCGGGTGACGGACCTGCACCTGCACGAGGGCGAGCCGCTGCGGTTCAAAGCCGCCTTTGAGGTGCTGCCGGAAATCAAGCTGGAAGGCTACAAAGAGCTGCGCGCCGATAAACCGGAGATCGCGGTTTCCGAGGCGGATGTGGAGCAGGCGCTCGTCGATCTGCGCGAGCGTCATGCCAGTTTCAATCCGGTGGAGGGCCGCGCCCTCGCCGATGGCGATTTCGCCCAGGTCTCGCTCGATGGCAATCCGAAAACCGGCGAAGGCCAACCGGTTCACATGGATGAAGTGCTGGTCGAAATCGCGGGCAAGGACACGATGCCAGAATTCACCGAGCACCTGCGCGGGACCAGCGCCGGAGATGAGCGGACGTTCGACGTGAACTATCCGGAAGACACGCAGGACAAGCGCCTGGCGGGGAAGACGTTCAGTTATGCGGTGAAGGTGCAGTCGATCAAACAGAAGAGCCTGCCGGAACTGAACGACGAGTTCGCGAAGCAACTGGGCGAATTGCAGACGGTGGACGACGTACGGAAGGCGATTCGCGAGCAAATCGAATCCGAGCGCAAGCACCAGGCGGAACGCGATGCCAAGGAAAAACTGGTGGGAGAACTGATTCAGCGGAACGATTTTGAAGTTCCCGAATCGTTGATCGAACAACAGATTGACATCCGGCTGGAGCAGGGACTGAGGGCGCTGGCGGCGCGGGGCCTGACCGCCGAGCAGATGAAGAAAATGGATTTGCAGCGTCTGCGCGTGGGACAGCGCGAGCAGGCGATTCACGATGTAAAGGCTGCGCTGCTGCTCGAAAGAGTGGCGGAGGAAGAGAATATCCAGGTCAGCGATGAAGAACTGGATCGGGAACTGGAATCGCTGGCCAGACAATCGAAACAGACATCCGAAGCAGTGCGCGCTCGTTTGACACGGGATGGGGGCCTCGATAGAATCCGGACAAGAATCCGCAACGAGAAGACCCTCGATTTTCTGTATCACCAGTCCGCATAATTAGCAATAATGATGCGGACCATTTCGATCCTCCCCTGTGATGACGAGACCGATTTCAGGGCCGGAGTGTGGAAAGGGTGAATGATGCTGGTACCGATGGTGATCGAACAAACGGGCCGGGGCGAACGGGCGTATGACATTTATTCCCGGTTGCTCCGCGACAACATCGTCTTTATTGGCACGCCGATTGATGACAATATCGCCAACCTGGTCATCGCTCAGATGCTGTTCCTGGCGCAGGAAGACCCGGAGAAAGACATCCAGCTCTACATCAACTCGCCGGGTGGGTCGATCACGGCGGGCATGGCGATCTACGACACGATGCAGTACGTAAAGAACGACGTGACCACGATCTGCATCGGTCAGGCCGCTTCGATGGCGGCGCTGCTGCTTTCGGCGGGCGAAGCCAAAAAGCGGCTGGCGCTGCCGAATTCGCGCATCCTGATCCACCAGCCCTCGATGGGCGGGATCTCCGGACAAGCGACCGACATTGACATTCATGCCCGCGAGATTCTGCGCATGCGGGAGATTACTAATCAGTTACTGGCCAAGCACACCGGCCAGAAGCTGGATAAAGTGGAGAAGGACGTGGAGCGCGACTTCATCATGAACTCGCAGCAGGCTAAGGAATACGGAATCATAGACGATATCATCTATAAGACGAGATAGCAGGTATGATCGGCAGTTCGTGAAGCAATGTAGAGACGCGGCTTGCCGCGTCTCAACCTGGAGCAGGAAGCCAGGCGCGGCTAGGCCACCAGAAAAGGAGTAAGGCCGAGTGAAAACCAGATCGGGCTCGGATGAGATGTTGCGCTGTTCGTTCTGCCACAAGTCGCAGGACGCGGTCGCGAAACTGATCTCGTCGCCGAGCGACTATCCCCGGGCATACATCTGTGACGAGTGCGTCGCGGTCTGCAACTCGATCCTCGAAGACGACCGCACCGCGACTCCCTCGGCTGCGGTCCCGAACCAACTGCCGAAGCCGCAGGAAGTAAAAACGTTCCTCGACGAGTACGTCATCGGACAAGAGCAGACCAAGAAGAAGCTGGCCGTTGCCGTCTATAACCATTACAAGCGCATTTACATGAACCGCCAGCGCACCGGCGATGGCGTGGAACTGACCAAGTCGAATATTCTGCTGATCGGGCCGACCGGAACCGGCAAGACGCTGCTGGCGCAAACGCTCGCCCGCATGCTCGATGTGCCCTTCGCGATCGTGGACGCCACCACGCTCACCGAGGCCGGTTACGTGGGCGAGGACGTCGAGAACATCATTCTTAAACTTCTGCAGGCGGCCGAAGGCGACGTGAGCCGCACCCAGACCGGCATCATCTATATCGACGAGATTGACAAGATCGGGCGCAAGGACGAGAACCCCTCGATCACGCGCGACGTGTCGGGCGAGGGCGTGCAACAGGCGTTGCTCAAGATTCTGGAAGGGACGATCGCGAACGTCCCGCCGCAGGGTGGGCGCAAGCATCCGCACCAGGAGTTCACGCCCGTCGATACCACGAACATCCTCTTCATTTGCGGCGGCGCTTTCGTAGGTCTGGAGAAAATTATCGGGCGGCGCGTGGGCAAGAAGGCGCTGGGCTTCCGCATCGGTGAAGATACGGAAACCGAGGCGGGCGTGGCCGCGCTGCGCAGCTTTGAGCTCGTCTCGGAAGCGCAGCCGGAGGATCTGATCAAGTTCGGGCTGATCCCAGAGTTTGTCGGGCGCCTGCCGGTGATGGGCGTGCTGCAGCAACTGGACGAAAATGCGCTGGTGGAAATTTTGACGCGCCCCAAGAATGCGATTGTGAAACAATACCAGCGCCTGTTCGAGTTTGAAAACGTGCGTCTGAAGTTCAGCGACGACGCCAATCGGGCGATTGCGCGCCAGGCGATGGCGCGTAAAGTTGGCGCTCGCGGCTTGCGAATGATCCTGGAAGAGCTCATGCTGGAGCTGATGTACAGCCTGCCCAGCCAGAAGAAAGTTAAGGAATTTGAAGTGACCCGCGAGATGGTGGAGAAGCGAAACGTCTCGCTGGCGATGATCGAGAAAGCAGCAAGCTAAACGGCAGTAAGCCAAACGAGGACCAGAGACGGGAGACTGCCTTTGTCGAACCCCAAGGAAAAGTTCGAGAGCAAGAAACTGCCGATGATGCCCATTCGGGACGTGGTCATCTTTCCGTACATGATGACTCCGTTCGTGGTGGGCCGGGAGTCGAGCGTGCGTGCGCTCGAAGAAGCTCTGGCCGGCGATAAGAAGATATTTCTCGCCACCCAGCACGATGCCAGCATCGACGAACCCAAGGCCGGGGATATCTTCCAGGTGGGGACGATCGTCAACATCGTGCAGAGCCTGAAACTGCCCGACGGGAACATCAAGGTGCTGGTCGAAGGCATCGAGCGCGGCAAGATCCTGCAGGTGGTCGAGACGGAAGGCTTTCTGCAGGCCACGGTGCGGGTCGCCCGTTATGCCACCGAGACGACGGCGCAGATTGAAGCGGGCATGCAGCGCGTCACCGGCATGTTCGAGCAATATGTAAAGCTGTGCCAGTCGCTGAACTACGAAACCATGATCGCGGCCGTGCGCATGGAAGATCCGGCGAAGCTGACCGACACCATCGCCGCCAACCTGCAGCTCTCGATTGAAGAGAAGCAGGGATTGCTCGAAATCTTCGATCCCGCTGAAAGATTGAACCGCATCGGCGACGTGCTCGACGTGGAAATCGAAAAGCTCAACATGGACCGCACCATCCAGTCGCGCGTGAAGCGGCAGATGGAGAAGGCGCAGAAAGAGTACT
>Ga0208689_1000367_pt1 | contig 35082 bp, 27 predicted proteins | sample June2015DPH_8_15_FD_184700 | JGI IMG/M metagenome (GOLD analysis project Ga0208689, IMG submission 184700) | Peatland microbial communities from SPRUCE experiment site at the Marcell Experimental Forest, Minnesota, USA - June2015DPH_8_150... | ecosystem: Environmental > Terrestrial > Soil >... | reverse complement strand
TCAACCAGCGCCGGGGCGCGGTAGTGGCGTCATTTGGAGTTAGCGCCCCTTAGCATACGCAGTCATTCCCGCGAAAGCGGGAATCCAGTCCCTAGACAACGCATTTCCGGAGGTTTGCGGAGTGGATTCCCGCTTTCGCGGGAATGACAGTGTTGGGGACCACCCCTTCGATGCAAATGACGCCACTACCCGGGGCGCCGGGGGCGAACTGTGGCAGCCCAGGTCCTTCGACCGCGCCCTGCGCAGCGCCAAGGAATACAACGAAAAGGTCGAATACCTTCACCTTAACCCGGTGAGGGCCGGTTTGGCGAGCCGCCCGAAGATTGGCGATGGTCGAGTTACAACGAATACGCCGGCATGAGCGCGGAGGAACAAAACGAACGCTGCGGGTTGGTCGTCGACCGCGTGAGAATGCCCTCCGATCCGCGCGCACGAATTTGATCGCTCCATCAGGGGGCCAAAAAGACTTTGGATTCTAGATTTCAGAACCGAGGCATGTGTGCTACGATGACATTAATGCGAGTGGTTGAGGCACGGTTCGAAAGCGGGTTGCTCAGGCCGAGCAGGCCATTGGCTTTGCGCCCGGGAGAGCGCGTCCATCTGATTGTGGTACGCCAACCGGATCCGCAGCGCTGGGACATGGCTCGTCTTGCGAAGAGCCATTCGGCGGACGAGGCAGTTCTCACTGAGCAGGGTCTTGAGGACTGGGCGGCCAGTCTCGAGCGAGAGGATGGCCGGTGAAGCGGGGCGAAATCTGGTGGGCTGACCTGGGGCCCTACCGTCTGCGCGAACAAACCGGACGCCGCCCGATCATTATCTGGCAGAGCGACGCTCTCACCCACACGCTCCAGTCGATCCTGGTGGTACCTCTTACCACTAACATGGCGCGGGCAAATCTCGCGGGAACCGCTCTGATTGCCGCATCGGAGGGGGGCCTGACGGACAACTCGATTGCACTTGCATTTCAGCTACGCGCCATTCCCAAGTCGGCCCTGCAAGCGAAAATCCGGGATTTAACAGACGAAGAAATTGCTGAACTCGAACTCGCAACCGACGAGGCGCTGGGCCGGGTCGAGCCGGAGATTAAGGACGGTGAGCTGTGACTCACGGCCGCTGGCGCGAGTAGAGCAAATCGCTCTCGGGGAATCGATATTTCTTTATCGCCGCGCGCCTGCTCAGGCGGCGAGAGAAATTCACCGAGCCTGATTTCGCCCTGTTGGCGCGGGCCTTCAACCGAGCGCGGGCACTGCACCCTTTTCACCTGACAGCTTGGGTCTTTCTCCCCGACCACTGGCACTGCATTTGCGCGCCGGTGTATCCGGTAACGATTTCACTGGCCCTGAAGTCCGTGAAGCAAAGCTCGACGAGCGCGGTCAACCAGCGCCGGGGCGCGGTAGTGGCGTCATTTGGAGTTAGCGCCCCTTAGCATACGCAGTCATTCCCGCGAAAGCGGGAATCCAGTCCCTAGACAACGCATTTCCGGAGGTTTGCGGAGTGGATCCCCGCTTTCGCGGGAATGACAGTGTTGGGGACCACCCCTTCGATGCAAATGACGCCACTACCCGGGGCGCCGAGGGCGAACTCTGGCAACCCAGGTTCTCCGACCGCGCCCTGCGCACCGTCAAGGAATACAACGAAAAGGTGGAATACATTCACCTAAACCCGGTGAGGGCTGGTTTGGTGAGCCGCGCGGAAGATTGGTCCCGCCCTGCGGGATCAAGCTACAACGAATACGCCGGCGCGAGCGCCAACGAATCCGTCAGCCGACGGACGGTTTGATCGTCGACCGCGTGCGAATGCCCTCCGACGCGCGCGCACGAATTTGATCGCTCCATCAGGGGGCCGAAAAGAAGCGGACCACAAAAGCGGGGGTCCGCGCTACCCGCTGTTGACAGCCACTCGCGTCCCGCGTTATAGTCTGCGTTCTTTAGAGCGAAGGCGTCCTGTACCATCGCGCGGACTCGTCTCACACGCAGACTGGGTTGACTAGCAGCTTAGAGTGGCCACCAAACGGGATCTTGAAATCGTTGCCGCGGGGCACACTTGCCTTGACCTTATCCCCGCTTTCACGATTGACGGCAAGGTCGACAAGATGACCGACGTCCTCGTGCCAGGCAAGATGATCAACATGGGCGAGTGCGTCGTCGTCGGAGGCGGGCCGGTCACGAACGCGGGCGTGTGCATAAGGCGACTGGGCGTGAAGACCGAGCTCATCGGCAAGATCGGCAACGACGCCTTCGGCAAGCAGATACTCCGTTGGTACGAGGAGCACGAAGGCCATTTCCAGGGCATCAAGACAGTCGACGGGGAGTCGACCTCGTACACTATCGCGATCTGCATACCGGGGATCGATCGCTTCTATCTCCATCATTGCGGCGCGAACGACACGTTCGGCTACGAGGACATGAACTTCGACCTCGTGCAGCGTGCCAAGCTGATGCTCTTCGGTTACCCACCCTGGATGGCCAAGCTCTACGAGAACACGGGGCGCGAGCTGACGAAGATCCTTAAGAAGACCAAAGAGCTAGGCACTACGACGGCTCTGGACCTCTCGCTGCCGGACGTGAACAGCCGGGCCGGCCAGGTCGACTGGCGCGCGATCCTAAAGGACTGGGTCCCGCTATCGGACTTCATGATGCCCAGCGCGGAGGAGATCTTCTACTTCCTCTACAAGGACAAGTTCCTGGAGAAAAAGGCCAAGCTCGGTCCCAAAGAGAGCGTGCTGGACCACCTGACCGTGAAAGAGATCTCTACCCTGGGAAGCGATCTTCTGAGACTGGGCGCGGCGATCGCGATGGTCAAGTGCGGCCACCGGGGACTCTACGTTCGCACCGCCGACAAGGCACGCCTCGAGAAGATGGGCGCGGCCGGCTGTTCCGACCTGGAGAACTGGGCCAACCGCGAACTGTGGTTCCCCGTCTACCAGGAGGAGCGTTTCGTGGGTGCTCTGGGCTCCGGCGACTCGGCGATCGCAGGATTCCTCTCCGCCTTCGTCTGGAACCACAGCATCGAGTCTTGCCTGCGGTATGCGAACGCGGCCGGCAGCATGAACGTCACTGTTCCGGACGGTCTGACGTGGAACAAGGGGTTCAACGACTTGACGCGCCGCATCCAGGCGGGCTGGAAGACAAAGGACCTGCGCATCGACGAGGCCGGCTGGAAGAAGGAGCGCGAGTTCTGGGTCGGGCCTGACAACCGCGGCAAGTGGGAATCCTAGGCGAGCCAAGGAACGGGAGATTGAACATGGTCAAGAAGAGCAATCCGAAGCGAGACGCATTCATCGCCAAGAAACTGGCGAAGATGAGCTTGGCGGAAAAGATCGGCCAGCTCCTGACGTTTACCCGGCGCGGCGCGATGCTCACCCCCAGCGGGATCGAGCAGATCACCAAGCTGCATTGCGGCGGCCTGTGTCTCGAGCCCTACGCGGTCGAGACCTGCAAGAACCTCTACTGGGGCAACTCCCAGATCGACAAGACCTATCAGAGGCCGGCCGACTACTTCACGATCTCGAACACCTATTTCGCCGGCAAGTCCTTTGGCATCAGCATAACGCCCGAGGACTACACGAAGGATCTGAACCGACTTCAGAAGATCGCCATGAGCAGGCCCTCGCGAATCCCTCTCCACATGACCATCGATTTCGAGGGCGATTTCAAGAACGACTACATGGCCGGCGGTATTCGGCAGTTCCCGCCTCCGATGGGCATGGCGGCGATCGGGGACGTGAAACTCACGTACCAGATCGGTCTGACTATCGCCAAGCAACTCAGCGCGATCGGCGTCACGCAAATGTACTCGCCGGTCTGTGACGTCAACATCAATCCCAAGAACCCGGAGATCGGAGTCCGGTCCTTCAGCGACGACCCTGAGACCTGCGCCAAGTACGCTGTCGCGCTGCTCAAGGGTTTCCAGGACGGTGGCATCGCTGCCACAGCGAAGCACTTCCCCGGCCGTGGCGACTCGGCGACTGACGCCCACGACGTGCTCGACGTCATCTGGGCCGACAAGAAAAGGATGCACGAGGTTGAGCTGTATCCTTTCAAGGCCGCGATCGCCGCAGGCGTGCAGGCGATCATGACCGGGCATTCGGTCTACCCGGCGTATGACGACAAGTACCCCACGACTCTGTCAGAGAGGCTACTCACGGGGCTGCTGCGAGAGGAACTCGGGTTCGAGGGCGTCATCGTGTCCGACGCCATCGGCATGGCCGCGATCCTCAAGCAGTGGCCGCTTCCCAAGGCCTGCACGCTGGCGATAAAGGCGGGATGTGACACAATCCTCTTGAAAGCCGACGACGAATCACGATCGCAGTGCTTCTTTGGAATCAAGCAGGCCGTCGAGTCGGGAGAGCTCTCCGAGAAGCGCATCGACGAGGCGGTGACCCGTCTGCTGCGGATGAAGTACGACCAGGGTCTGTTCGAGACCGCGGGGAAGAAGGATCCGAAGAAGGCTCAGGCCTATGCCATGAGCAAGCCGGTCATCGACCTCTCCTGGGAAGTTGCCAGGAAGGCGCTGCTGGTGATGCGTGACGACAAGAAGATGCTGCCGCTGAAGACCGACAAGCGCATCCTCGTCATCGAGCAGCGGATTCCCTACGAGTTCGTCGGCAAGGATCCGTACATGCACCAGCACATGTTCTGCGAGGCGATGGTCAACCATTCCACGAACCTCATCCTGGTCGACACGGACTTCGCTGCAACCGAGGACGAGGTCGCGGAGTGCCTGGAGCTGGCCAAGCAGGCCGACTTGGTCGTCATGACCAACTACTACGCCCGCATCGTCAAGACCGGCAACAACCGGCTGCTCGTCAAGAAGCTCAAGGAGGCCGGGAAGAAGATCGTCGTCGTGACTAACTCCCCGTACATCGAGGGCACCACAAACGAGGCGGACGCCGTGGTCTGCAACTTCAGCGGTACGCCGGACTCCATCAAGGCTGCGGTAGACGTGCTGTGGGGCAAGCTCAAGCCTTCGGCAAAGACGAAGCTGCCGATCAAGCTGGGCGTGCAGCAGGAGTCCGCTGTGAAGAAGCCGGCGCCGAAGAGCACCTTGGACCTGTCGTACTGCTAGCGCATCCGTAGAGCGAAGAGAAGGGTCTACCTGAAAGCCGTGGCGGTGGCCTGGTGTGCCGCTCCCGAGCGGCCCCGGCTGCCGCCATCCGAAATGGAAAGGCAGATGCCGAAATCCTATAGTGTGAAAACAACCGACATCTACACGATCACAGGGCCGCAGATCAGAAAGAGGTACGTCGACAACAAGATGTCGGTGCATTTCCAGGGGATGTCCAAGACCCTTCAGTTCCCTCTCACGATCGCGCTGATGGGCGCTCCCACCTGCTCGATCGGCATCTCTCCCGAGGGTCTCTACAACCGCCTGAACGACGCCGGCAGAATCATTCTCCTGAATCACAACGGGATTCAACTCGGCTCCGCGCCGTTCGTGCGCGTCGCTGGCAAGACCTTCATGCTCACGACCAGGGACCCGCGGGCGGCCGAAGGGCCTGACGACGTGCCGGCTCTCAAGAACTACTACCATCCGCCAGTCACTGAGAAGCAGACGAGCCTGTCTCTGGCCACGCCGTTGGCGGAGCTAGCCTACAGGCTCGGGACGGTGAACGTCGTGCGGCGGCTGGTCTCTCCGTTCTTGTCGGGCACCGAGCACACCGTGATGCCGATCAGCGTGGAGGAGTTCGAGGTCACCAACACGTCGAACGAGGAGCAACAGGTCATCCTCGTGATCCCGCGACCGTCTCTGGTCAACCTGCAGGAGAAGGAGATGAAGCCGACGGACCAGGACACCGTCTACGTCTGCTCAACGCCTGTGAAGGGCCACGTGCACAAGGCGTTTGCCTCGTCGGGCATGAAGGGCGTCGTCATGGGCAGCCAGGAGTGCGGAGACCGGATGGTCCTGGCCGCGCCGGAGATGGAGGGCGTCAGCGTCGACACGCATCCGTCCTTCTGCCTCAACAGGCTCAAGCAGGATCTGCTGCTGAACGACGATGGCACCTTCTACGAGAAGCGCGCGCCCATCCTCAAGCAGGACTACGGAGCGGCGATCAGTCTCACGTTCACACTCAAGCCCAAGGCCACGAGGAAGCTGCCGGTGGCCATCGCCCTGGATTTCCCGCAGCAGAGCTACATCGACGGCAAGACCTTCGAGCGCAAGTACGTCCAGCGCTTCCAGGACAAGGAGACGCGGGCCGTCGAGCTCGCCAAGATCGCGCTGGACAACTACCCCGCGTGGCTTGACCGCACCGCGTCGATCCAGAACAAGATCTTCGACCACATCAGCAAGAGCCCCTCCTACAAGAAGGACCGGGCGGGCGCGCTGAGACTCACGCGCCTGATCCTGAACGAGTTCAGCTTCCCGCTGTCGAACGCCTGCATCTGGATCGAGGGCCAGGACGGCAAGGACGTGGCGCGCTTCCTGGAGTGCTTCGACTACGCCTACATCGACCCGTCGGACGTCGACTGGTACTCGATGGTGCTGCTCGTGCTCTTCCCGGACGTCGAGCAGGAGCTGTGCCAGCGATTCATCGACTCGATCCTGGCAGAGGACCTCAAGCCGCGCTTCTATCACTTGCACGGGTCGTTCGTGGAGGCGCGCAAGCACTTCCAGGAGCACCCGGAGGAGTACGAAGGCCGATCGCTCACTCAGATCTGGGATGCCGTCAAGATCAAGGGCAGCGTCGCGCACGACGTCGGCGCCATGCCCAAGGGCCATCCGCTGCGCAGCGTCAGCGACTACACCTGGTATAACAACAACTACTGGGTCGATCTCTTCCCCAAGCTCGCCACGCGAGTGTTGCGCAACGTCAAGTTCGTCGGCGACGTCGACTTCTTGAGGAGGAACTGGACGACACTCAAGTTCGGTTTCGACTTCCTGAAGACGTATGACATCGACGGCGACGGCATCCCCGAAGGCAATCCCCACGAGGTCAAGAACACCTTCGACAACCTGACGCTGTTCGGCGTCGATGCCTACGGTGCGACGACCTACATGGCCGGCTGTCAGGCCATGAAGGTCATGGCGCAGATGATGGGCGACGAGCCGGCGCGCAGGCAGTACGAGGTGGCCTTCGCGACCGCGGCCGCGGTCTTTGAGAAGTTGTGGCGCGAGAAGAAGAATCGCAAGGGCACCAAGCTGCAGTACTACGTAACCTGCTACGACGCGAAGACCAAGAAGATGAACACGGATGTCTGGACGAATCAGCTCGATGCCTTGTGGGCGTTGATCGCCATGGGCGAAGAGCCATTCATTCCTGCCGCGAGGGCCAGGCAAATCCTCAAGACGATCTACAAGACGAACCGAACCACGATGGGCTGGGCCATGACTCGGACGGAAAATGCCGAGGCGGTCGAATCGGAACAGGGCCAGGACGTCTATACGACATCCAACTACGTGTTCGCTCAACTGCTCGACTATTACGGCCTCGTAAAGGAGAGCAAGGAAGTCTACAAGGCCATGGACCGGGTCATCTTCGAGCACGGCAACTCCCTGATCAGCCCGGACAACCTCAGGGCCGAGCTGGAGAAGGAACAGGGAGAAGCCACCAAGTGTCCGCACTATATCGTGGCGGCCTATCCCAGGCCAGGCGCAGTGCTGACGCACTTGGTCATGCAGTTCATCAAAGAGCTTCAAGAGCAAACCGGGGCCACCAAAGTAGACTCCCCACAACTGCGCTCTTTCGTGGCCACAATGTTTGGGAAGCCTCACTGAGCGAGACTCCGGAATCGCCCGCGCCATTGCAAGCTGGATTCTGTCGCTGTTCGGTTACGTGCCCAACGCCATCCAGACCGCCGATTCCATACTTGGCATCAAATTGATCGCCAGCGTGTTTGCCGCGCTGGTGTTCTTCCTGGGGGTGGCTTGCCTGTTTCTCTACAGGATTGACACTGATACCAACGTCCAGATGACCACGGAATTGACAGAACGGCGAAAGGAGTACGCGTCATGAAATGCCTCGTTCGATGCTCCGTAAGGAAACATCCGGGAACAATGTTTAGCGCGGCGACCGCCTCGAGCCTTCTGCTTCTGACTTTCAGCTTGTTGGCGGCTGAGCAAGCGCCGCCGGCGCTGAAAGACGCGCTCCAGGGCTCTTTCCTGATCGGGGCCGCGCTCAACCCAGCCCAGTTCACCGAACGCGATGCTCGCGCTGCCGCCCTCGTCAAGGCGCAATTCGACTCCATCTCGCCGGAGAACGTTTTGAAATGGGCGAGTGTTCATCCTGAGCCGGACCGCTATGACTTCGATCTGGCCGACAAGTACGTCGCGTTCGGCGAGAAGAACCACATGTTCATCGTCGGCCACACGCTCGTGTGGCAACACCAGACGCCCAAGTGGGTCTTCGAGGATGCGAAGGGAAATCCCGTCGATCGCGAAACGCTCCTGAGGCGGATGCGGGAACACATCCAAACGGTGGTCGGCCGCTACAAGGGCCGCGTCAACGGCTGGGATGTGGTCAACGAGGCGCTCAATGATGATGGCACTCTTGGCCAAACGCCTTGGCTGAAGATCATTGGCGAGGACTACATTGCCAAGGCATTTGTGTTCGCGCATGAAGCCGATCCCAAAGCGGAACTACAGTACAACGATTACTCGCTTGAGAACGAAGCAAAGCGCAACGGTGCTATCGAGTTGATCAGGAAGCTCAGGGCTCAGGGCGTGCCGGTCACTGGCGTCGGTCTCCAAGGACACTACAGAATTGACTGGCCCTCGGTTGATCAGGTGGACGCGGCCATCGCCGCCTTCGCGAAACTCGGTGTCAAGGTGATGATTACGGAACTCGACGTTGACGTGTTGCCTCCGGCAATGCAGTACCGTGGCGCGGACATCTCGGCTAATGTTGAGCTACAACCCAAACTGAATCCGTACACGAACGGGTTGCCGGATTCGCTCCAACAGACGCTCGCGAAGCGGTATGCCGATTTGTTTGGGGTGTTTCTCAAACACCGCGGAGAGCTCACGCGCGTAACTTTTTGGGGTGTCACTGATGCCAGTTCCTGGCTGAATAACTGGCCGGTGCCAGGAAGAACCAACTACCCACTCCTGTTTGATCGCGATGGCCGGCCCAAACCGGCCTTCGATGCAGTAATTAAGGCTGCGCGGGGAGTATCTGCGGCGAAGTAGGGTCCCGCTTTATCGAGTGACCTGGAATCCTAGGAGGTGAGTTATATGAACGTAGCGAAATACAGATCGCTAAGGCAGTCGATCATTCTTGCGCTCTTCGCGTTTGCTCTTGCCTGCGGAGTGATGGCGACGGCTTTTGCCCAGGGAAAGGCCGAGAAACCTTCCCCCGCGTACAAGAATCCTTCTTTGCCGATTGAGCGGCGTGTCGAGGATCTTGTTTCGCGCATGACTCTGGAAGAGAAAGTCTTGCAGATGCGGGACCATGCAGTCGCCATCCCGCGCCTCAGCGTTCCGAAGTACGACTGGTGGAACGAGGGCCTGCATGGTGTCGCCTTTGCCGGCTACGCGACCAATTTCCCTCAGGTGATCGGGATGGCTGCCACCTGGGACACCGACCTTGTCCACCAGATGGGCGAGACGGTCTCGACCGAGGCGCGCGCCAAGTACAACGAAGCCATGCGCCATGACCAGCACGAATCGTTCTTCGGGCTTACGTTCTGGGCGCCCAACATCAACATCTTTCGCGACCCCCGTTGGGGGCGGGGCCAGGAGACCTATGGCGAAGACCCGTTCCTGACCAGCCGCATGGGCGTGGCCTTCGTCAGCGGCATGCAGGGAAGCGATCCGAAGTATTTCCGGGTGGTCTCAACTCCGAAGCACTACGCTGTGCACAGCGGCCCGGAGTCGCTGCGGCACGGCTTCAATGTAAACGTCTCGCCGCGCGATCTCGAGGACACCTACCTGCCCGCCTTTCGGGCTACTGTGACCGAGGCGCACGCCCAGTCTGTGATGTGCGCCTACAACGCCATTGATGGCGCGCCGGCCTGCGCCAGCACGATGCTGCTGCACGACCATCTGCGCGAGGCGTGGAAGTTCGACGGCTACGTCGTCAGCGACTGCGCCGCCGTGGCTGACATAGACGATGGGCATCACTACTCTGCGGACATGCCACACGCGGCAGCCGCGGCCGTGAAAGCCGGCACCGACCTGGAATGCGGGTATAAGGCGGGGCAGGCGTTCCCATCGCTCATTGACGCGGTTCATCAGGGCCTGATCAAGGAAGCCGATCTTGACAACGCATTGCGCCGCCTTTTCCGGGCGCGATTCAAGCTCGGCATGTTCGACCCGCTTCCCAGTTTCCCCTACGGGCAGATTCCCGCAAGCGAGGTCAACTCGCCCGAGCATCGGCAACTCTCGCTGCGCGCGGCACGGGAATCCATCGTGCTGCTGAAGAACCAGGGCCACACGCTTCCACTGGAAGCCGGCATCGCGCGCATCGCCGTGGTCGGCCCCACCGCGGAGGTCGTCCAGTCCCTGCAGGGCAACTACAACGGACCACCGCCTTTGCCGGTCTATCCACTTGAAGGAATTGAAAAGCGGTTCTCTTCCGCCAGGGTGGCTTATGCGCAGGGCTCGACGCTGGTGGAGGGTTTCGCGATGCCGATCGAGCATACCGCGCTTCATCCTGCCAGTGGTTCCGGCGACGGACTTACCGGCGAGTACTTCAGCTCGCCGGATCTGAGCGGCACGCCTGTCCTCACGCGCACCGACCTTAACGTCAATTTCAATTGGGACAAGGTTGTTCCCGTAAACGGCCTGCAGCGCAACAACTACTCGGTGCGTTGGAGCGGCAGCTTCACCCCGCCGGCGCCTGGCGAATACAAGCTGGGTGTGCGCGTGAACTACTGCTATTCCTGCGACAACGCGGAAGGTTTCCGCCTTTACTTGGACGGGAAGCTGCTGGTGGAAAGCGGTGGCCAGACTACGGGCGATCGAGACGTCGCTATCGAGGCGCCTGTGACGTTCAGCGAGGCCAAACCACACCCGATCCGTCTGGAGTACTTTCACACGACGGGAACTGCCGGCATTGATCTTACCTGGCAGGCTCCGGCGGCTGCGCTGCGCGACGAGGCGGTCGAGGCAGCAAAGGAGTCGGAGGTGACGATCGCCTTCGTCGGGCTTTCTCCCTCGCTGGAGGGCGAGGAGATGTCCGTGAAGCTGGCGGGGTTCAGCGGCGGCGATCGCACTTCGATCGATTTGCCAGCGGCCCAGGAAGATCTGCTGAAGGCGCTCGCTGCCACCGGAAAGCCGTTGGTTGTTGTGCTGCAGAACGGCAGCGCGCTGGCAGTGAACTGGGCTGAGCAGCATGCGGCCGCGATCCTCGAAGCCTGGTACCCGGGTGAAGAAGGCGGCACGGCCATTGCCGAGACTTTGTCGGGAACCAACAACCCCGCCGGAAGGCTGCCCGTTACTTTCTACACTTCGCTCGAGCAGCTTCCGCCCTTCGACGATTACTCGATGCAGAGCCGGACGTACCGGTATTTCCAGGGCACGCCGCTCTACGCTTTCGGCTACGGTCTAAGCTACGCGAGCTTCGTCTACAGTAATCTCCGGCTCTCATCCGAGAAGCTGCAAGCCGGCCAGCCACTCACCGTGGAGGCGGACGTCCGTAATACGGCGGGGATCAGTGCCGATGAGGTCGCGGAGCTTTACCTCGAGTACCCGCAGTCGCCAGGCGTTCCCCTGCGCGCGCTCAAAGGATTCGAGCGCGTCCATCTCGCTCCGGGTGAGACCCGGCACGTCGCCTTCAAGCTCAATCCGCGGGACTTGAGCCAGGTCACAGAAAAAGGCGAACACAGGATTATGCCCGGCAGCTACACCGTCTTCGTCGGCGGTAGCCAGCCCACGGAGGGCGCCCATGGCCTCGAGGCAAAGTTGCAGATCACTGGCGAGGTAAAGCTGCCACGCTAGCGTTCTAACTTGGAAGCGGAGGGCTTCGATCGTCTGCCGGAGGGCACAACTGTTCTTATACTGCCTCAGCCTTCCCTGCCGTTGATCGCTTACGAAGTGAAAAAGCGTCAGCTATGCGTTCCATCTCGTAAGCCGTTGAGACTTGCTCCGGATAGTTAACCACTTGCATATCAAATGTAAAGCGGTTGCTAGCGCCGGAGGCGTCGGCGAGGCCTTCCGTAACTCGGCTCGCGACTTGGTTCATATCAGCTCCACAGGTGTTTGGCAGGACCATAGCGAACGCAGCCGAGGACAAATGGTAGAGTGAGTCATCCGTGCGCAGCTTGCGGAGGAGCACCCTGGCTGCGTCCCCCAGCGCTACAGAGACCTCCGCTGGGCTGTCGAACATGGGGGAGGGTTTCAGACGCACAAGTACAAGAGAGAGTGGCTCGTCGGTCTGGGTGGCACGGCGAAAACCCATGATCAGCCGATCCTGAAAATGACTGAAACCTGGCACGGTGCCCAGCAAATCTGCGCTCGCCTCTTGGCGGAGGTGCGCCATTTCCGTTTTCTGCTCGACCAAGTTCTTGCGCAGTTGGCGAACGACATATTGCCGGTTCAACAAGTAGGCGACCACGAGCACACACAACGCACAGAAGCCAAAGAACAGAGTCCGTGTAGTGGGCCCGGTAGGGGCTGCGTTACTTCCAAAGACGGCAGGATACATAAGCAAGGCCAACCCCGCTCCCAGGACGAGAATCATCCCGAGCGAAAGCATCGACAACTGCCAGTGACGGCGATCGAGCGTCTTCGGGTCGACCTTGTCAAACAAATCCATTGAAGGCCTCCTGTGGAGGAGAAGCGGACGCACTCTCTGTCTTTAGCAATTCGATAGCATCAGAACTAGCATGCGTTGACCACGCTTTGTATAACACCTGTCCCCCGCAGTGTCAATCCAGTCGTTCAAAGTCAGAACCAGGTGCTCGCTTTGTATTGCCGGTATTCTTTCCCAAACGCTTTTTCCAGGACGGCCTCCTCTTTTCTTGATCGAACGATTTGCGTTGGACAAATCAGAACCGAGTAGGCAAGTGCCGGGATCAGTTCGCCCCAAGCGAGGAACAGGCCTGCAAAAGCCAGTCCGCCGAAGAGATAGATGGGATGACGAAATTTCGAGTAAAGGCCCTTGGTCACCAGCGCCTTGGCCTGGGCCCGGACGCTGAAAGACTTTCCGAGCTGAACCCGGGCCACCATCCACACCACGAAACTCACCACAGCTATGCCGATCCCAACGAGGTATCTAACGTTCCACTGCCATTGGGAAAAGACGTACCCCCCGAAACCCAGGAAGAGAACTGGATCGATCCAATAAATGGCCCTCAATAGCCACCTCAACTACGGAATTTTGCTTCGTGCGGGGTTCCGCTCCCTCGCTGGGGCGCACTACGATGAACGTGGCTTCTGCGCCCGCACGAAGGCGCTCATGAACTTGCCATCCACTGCAACGCGCTCGCGATAGACGCCCCTCATGATGACTACGCGCTGGCCCGCCTGCAGCACCTGCGCCGCCTTGTTGATGGTGAGAAAGGGTAGTTCTTTTGTGCCCTGATTCGAATCCGCGGCGCGCGGATTCCGGTTGTCCACGTAGCAGGTCTTGGTGAAGCCGCAAAGTCTCTTTACACTTGCAATATCCCATTTAATTATAATATCTCAAAGGTGATTCTGACTCTTTGAGATGACAACGGAAATGCAGACTCAACTTACGATTTCGGATTTAAAGGCGGAGGGCTGATAGCTGATGGCTGAAAGCTGGTAACCGACCCGCCGTGGCGGGACCACGGACAAAGGACGGTGAATTACTGCTTACTGCCTTCTGCTTGTTGCCTACTGAAATAAGTGGTGCGGAAGGGGGGACTCGAACCCCCACGGTCTTGCGACCGTCAGCCCCTCAAGCTGGTGCGTCTGCCAATTCCGCCACTTCCGCAGGAGAGGGAGTTCTCAGTCATCAGTGCTCAGTCTTCAGTTGTCGTTCGTCAGCCGTCGGTCCCCAACCGTGCGCTGGAAGGGTCCTTACTGATAACTGATTACTGACAACTGACGGCTGCTCTTCCTACTTCTTCGCCGGAGCGGGCGTCAGAGGCGCCGACACGGGCGCTGACTTGACCGGCGCGTGCTCCAGCACCGAACCCGAGGAGGACTTTGACGCATGAATTGCCAGGGTTATGGAGGTGAATATAAAAATCACTGCCAGGCCCCAGGTGATCTTTGCCAGCAGGGTCACAGAGCCGCGAGGCCCGAAGGCCGCCTGGCTTACGCCGCCGAAAGCCGCGGTGATATCGACGTTTTCGCCGCCCTGGAGAAGCACCGAGCCAATGAGCAGGATGCTCGATAGAATATGAATCGCCTGCAATGCAGCAAACATGCTATGGAATCTCTCTCTCGGCGCCTCAGCCGCGCGGGTAATTTACCAGGGCAGTAAAGGAATCGACCTTCAAACTCGCCCCGCCCACCAGCGCCCCGTCAATTTCTTCCTGCGCCATCAACGCACCGACGTTGTCAGGTTTGACGCTGCCGCCGTACAGAATCCTGATGCCCCCCGCCGCGCTCTCGCCGAACTGCTGGCGAGCAAGCCGGCGAAGGAAACGGTGCGCCTCCGCAGCCATTTCCGGTGTGGCGGTGCGTCCGGTGCCGATGGCCCACACAGGTTCGTAGGCAATTATGATACGGGAAAAGTCCGCCACCGTCAACCCGGCCAGGCCGGCCATGAACTGACGCTCGAGGACTTTTTCGGTTTCACCCTTTTCGCGTTCTGCCAGCGTTTCCCCCACGCAAACGATCGGCGTGAGTCCAGCCGCGAGCGCCGCTTTCACTTTCTTGTTTACCTGCTCGTCGGTTTCGCCACAGTCATGCCGCCGCTCGGAATGCCCGATGATCACGTGGGTGCATCCGGCGTCCCGGAGCATCACCGTCGAGATGTCTCCGGTGTGCGCGCCTTCCTTGTCCCAGTGGCAGTCCTGAGCAGCCACCGACACCTTGCTGCCCTTGGCTGCGGCGGCGGCGGCCAGCGCCGTGAAGGGTGGCGCCACGATCACTTCGCAATACCCGGCCTGTGCCGCCACCGGCTTGATCTTCTCGATGAAATCCACCGCTTCCGCGATGGTCTTGTACATTTTCCAGTTACCGGCGATGACAGGTGTGCGCATGTTTTCCGTCCTTCGTTAAAAGTAGGCAGTAGGCAGTCGGCAGTAAGCAGTCCGCGGAACGGAGTTGGCAGCCAGTAGCCGGCAGTTAGCGCTCCGACCCGAAACCGATGTCCCGAAGGCAAGGCTTTGTCCAGACGCAGAACCGTCTTCGATGCACAAACTTCCGGGCTGGCTGCGCAAGAGCTCACGAAGGATAACGACAGCCTTCGCGAAGCCAAGCCACCGATTTTCCCAGCAAACATCAAGGTCTACGTCCTCAGTCCGCTTGTCTCGCCCCGCCTTCGACAAATGATATTTCAGTTCAACTCCACTTTCTCGATTCGACCTGGGAAGGTGACCTACGGTTTCCGCAGCTCTCCTTAGCCTTGCGAAGTAGGGGTCTCGATGATTCGGGTGGCGGCGACGGGGCCAAGCCAGCATTTAAGGCGAGCTAGTGCTTTGTCGCTTCGTCCTCGATTCTGAGATATGACCACCATGCTGACCGCGCCGGAATCGTATGCGAATATGTCACATCCTCTGAGACCCTCCGTAGACCGAAGTAAATTCAACTTCTCCCTAAGTCCATCCTTCTCACGAGAAGCATGTTGGTAGATCAGAAGCATCCTTGATCTCGACTCTGAAAGGAGGCGAGCAATCTCGGAAAAGCTGACGTGCTCCTTCTGGGCTTTCTTATCAGACGCGATGCCAGTATCCGGGTCTAGGAATAAGTCATGTTCTTCGAGATCACAAAAGTAGCCGTGGCGGGTCCTTTTGGAAAAAAGGGCGCCTTTCTCTTTCTTGAGAACATCCTCGGGTTTCCGGTGCAACAGTCGTGCATAGGTTTCGAAGTGTTGTTGAGTCCATCGGTCTCGATCGGTAAGCATGGGCACCACTCGCAGTCTTTTGTCACCGATCAGCTCGATGAGCGATCCCTTCCAATGATCCAAAGCGTCTCCAAGGCGGGCGAGTTTCATTTTTGGCTTCTCCGCTTGCAAATGACGCGTGGATCCAACGTCATGTTATAGTGCGACGACCGTCCGCCACGCTGCCCGCAGTCCGCTGCCTTGCTCCTTAGCACCAGTCACCGCGGCGCGAACTCCTCAGGATCGCTCATTACGGAGTGTAGCATTCTGCTGACCTCTTCGTAGGCTGCGGTTAACTCCCCGTGGAGTTCCGGGGTTAGGTAGCCACAATCCCGGGCAAAGTCGAGCCAAACCCTTGTTTCTGTTGCTTCGCCGTCCGCATCTGCTAGTTTGCTCGAAAACATGGCAGGATACTGTCTCTTCCGATATCCCTCGGCAATATGGGCGGCGACGGAGCGCGAAGACCTGCGAATCTGGCTGACCAGAGAGTAGCGTTCCTCCACTGGGAATGACCGTGAGTGGCGAAAGACCTCCATCGCTGCCCTATAGGCCATCTGGTAGACCCGCAGGCCTTTTACCCCGCCGACTGATGGACCTCTTGCCTCGTCCACTGGCAACCGCCTAGTGCTGTCTGCCGACTGCCAACTGCCTACTGCTTTTCCGTGAGTGCTGCCACACCGGGCAACGTCAATCCCGACAAGAACTCGAGCGACGCGCCGCCGCCGGTTGAGATGTGGCTGATCTTATCCGCCACGCCCATCTTTTTCACCGCCGCCACGGAGTCGCCGCCGCCGACAATGGAAAGCGCTGAAGAAGCGGCAACCGCCCTGGCGATGGCCAGGGTGCCTTCCGCGAACTGGCTCATCTCGAAGACACCCATGGGGCCGTTCCAGACGATTGTCTTGGCACCGGCAATTTCCCGGGCATATTCGGCGCGCGTGGCGGGTCCGATGTCCAATCCGATCCAGCCGACGGGAATGTTCTGCGTGTTGACCACTTCCGCCGGTGCGCTGGCGTCGAATTTCTCGGCTACCACGTGGTCCTTGGGCAGCAGGAACTTCTTGCCGCTGCTCTTGGCGAAGTTCAGCAGCGCCTTGGCGCTTTCCAGCTTGTCATCTTCAACTTTGGATTGGCCGACTTCCACGCCCTCTGCCTTCAGGAAGGTGTAAGCCATGGCCCCGCCCACCAGCACAGTGTCCGCGAGTTTCGCGAAATTCTCGAGCAGTTCGATCTTGTCGGAGACCTTGGCGCCGCCCACAATCGCTACGTACGGACGGGCGGGGTTCTGTACCGCCTTCCCCAGATATTCGAGCTCCTTCTCCATCAACATGCCCGCCGCGCAGGGCGAAAGGAAATGGGTGATGCCCTCGGTTGAAGCGTGCGCGCGGTGAGCGGTGCCGAAAGCGTCGTTCACGTAAACCTCGGCCAGGGCCGCCAGTCGCCGGGCGAATTCCGGCACGTTCTTTTCCTCTTCAGGATGGAAGCGCAGATTTTCGAGCAGCAGCACCTCCCCGTCCTTGAGCGCCTGGGCCTGCTTTTCGACTTCCGGGCCCACGCAGTCGGCGGCGAAGGCCACGGGCTTGCCGAGCAGCTCCGAAAGCCGCGTGGCTGCCGGCTTCAGGCTCATTTTCGGATTGGGCTTCCCTTTGGGTCTTCCCAGGTGCGAAGCCAGAATGAGCCGCGCACCCTGTCCCAGGGCGTACTGGATGGTGGGAAGCGAGGCGCGAATGCGGGTGTCATCGGTGATCTCGGAGGCGTCGTTCAGCGGGACATTATAATCCACGCGCATGAAGACACGCTTACCCGAAACGTTAATATCCGTTATAGATAGTTTTGACATGGATATTTCCTTTCTGAGATGTCAGTGGTCCGTCGTCCGTGGTCAGTCGTCAGTGGTCCGTCGTCCGTTGCCAATCCTCCGTTGTCCCGACGGCTTGCTTTTGGAAGGGGTCCGGTCGAGCGGAGATAAGCATTGAGTTTGTTTGCAAGCTTATCGACCAGTTGCAACGGACTACGGACCCGCCGCGGCGGGACCACGGACAGTTGGCTATTGTGTCCCGTGTCCGTTGTCAGCCGTCCGCTGACAAATGCGAGATGGCTTGCAACGGACTACGACAACGGACCACGGACCACGGGCAGTTTGCTTCAGAGGCTCTTCCCCACGAAGCCGATCAGGTCCCTGACGCGGCAGGAGTAACCCCACTCGTTGTCGTACCAAGCGATCACCTTCACCAGATTGCCATCGATGACCTTGGTGAAGCCGGCGTCCACCATGGACGAGTGCGGATTGCCGGTGAAGTCTTTGGAGACCAACTCCTCTTCGACGTACTGGAGAATGCCCTTCATGGGGCCTTCCGCAGCCTTCTTGAGAGCGGCGTTCACTTCTTCGGCCGTGGTGGGCTTCTCGACGAGCGATACCAGGTCAACCACCGAAACGTCCGGGGTGGGGACGCGCATGGCGTAACCATCCAGCTTGCCCTTGAGTTCGGGTATCACAAGTCCAATGGCCTTGGCGGCGCCGGTCGTGGTGGGAATCATGGACAGGGCGGCAGCGCGAGCCCGGCGCAGATCCTTGTGGGGCAGGTCCAGGATGCGCTGGTCGTTCGTATAGGCATGAATGGTGGTCATCGAACCCTTGAGAATCTTAAAGTTCTCGTGAACCACTTTGGCCGCCGGGGCTAGGCAGTTGGTGGTGCAGGAAGCGTTCGAGATGATGTGGTGCTTGGCCGGGTCGTAGGCTCGCTCATTCACCCCCAGCACGATGGTGATGTCTTCACCTTTGGCCGGCGCCGTGATGATGACTTTCTTCACGGTGCCCTTCAGGTGCTTCTTTGCGTCCTCCGCCTTGGTGAAAAGGCCGGTGGATTCAACCACAACCTCTGCGCCCAAGGAAGACCAATCAAGGTCCGCGGGGTCCTTGGTCTTAAAAACCCGGATCGACTTGCCATTTACCGTGATGCAGTCTCCACCGTGAGCCACTTCGGCGGCCAGGATTCCGAATACCGAGTCGTACTTCAGCAAATGAGCCAGGGTTTTCGGGTCAGTGATGTCGTTGACCGCTACGAATTCAATTCCTGGATCGTTGAGCGCCGCACGCAACAAGTTCCGTCCAATGCGCCCAAACCCATTGATTCCAACCTTAACAGGCATAAATAATCCTCCGTTGTTCATAATTACTGGATTGATTCAAAGCATGAATCTTACGCGGGTTGCCAGGTGTTGTCAAAGCCAGCAGCTTGCCAATGCAGACAGTTCGTCGTATTTCTGGCTTGCGTCAAAAAACTCAGACTGGAAGACTCGCATGACCTCTGCCGCACCCAAGATTCCAAAAGGCAGTAGGCAGTAGGTGGCACGTCCCTGGGCGTGGCGATCTGAAATCGAAAATTTAAAACCGAAAATTGCCCCAGCCTCTGGCATGTGTGCCTCGGTCTTGTCCGTCCTGAATCCCGAATCCTGAATCCTGCTCTTCCCCCTTTCTTTTCAACAACATTCCCGCTTTGGGACCGAATCTCCTTTGTTTTCAAACACATTCCCGCTTCGGCCCCACTTTTTCCACAGCGCTCCTTTGTTTTCAATAACATTCCCGCGTCGTTCGTGCAAAAAAAGAATTCCTTTGTTCAAGCATGCCGGCGAACTCACCCATCCTGCCCTGTCGAGCCGCTTAGCATGTGTGCCCTGGTCTTGTCTGTCCTGAATCCCGAATCCTGAATCCTGAATCCTGCTCTTCCCCCTTTCTTTTCAACAACATTCCCGCTTTGGGACCGAATCTCCTTTGTTTTCATATACATTCCCGCCTCGTTCCGGCTTTTTCCACAGCGCCCCTTTGTTTTCAACAACATTCCCGCGTCGTTCGTGCAAAAAAAGAATTCCTTTGTTCAAGCATGCCGGCGAACTCACCCATCCTGCCCTGTCGAGCCGCTTAGCATGTGTGCCTTGGTCTTGTCTGTCCTGAATCCCGAATCCTGAATCCTCCTCTTCCCCGCCCCATGGTGTTCACCCTTCAGCGCTAACATAACACTGATAGGCTACAGCAAGTTGTGTGGCATGTCAAGAAAAGCTTTCAGCGGTCACCTATCCCGCCGCGGCGGGTCAGCTTTCAGCCTTTAGCCTTCATACGATTTGAATCCTACCCTGTTTAGTGTCTTCTGCTTTTGGAGGGCCGCAGGTCCGGAGGGCGGGACGTCCGCTACGACATCGCCGGGCTGAGGCCCGCCGCTACGAGCATTTTTCAGCGTCCTGCTAAGCTTGGCCAGATGTGCTATGGTTGGGGATGATGTTGCTACAGATACCCATCAAGTGGCTCACCATTCTCCTGGCGATAGAGATTCTCGGGGTGCAAACGCCCGAAGTGATGAGCGCCGAGCTGAGGCCGAAAACAGTTGAAGCCTTCGACAGGTACGTTCAGTTGACTGAGGCACGAATCAATGGGGAAGTTTCACAAACTGAAAAGTTCTTGTATCTGGATGAACTTCCTGCGCCGCGCCGGTCCGAAGTCCTGGCCGCACTCCAGCGCGGTGAGATTTTTATGGAGCAGCTTCAGACGCTCGATGCTTCCGGTCACACGCTGGAGGCGCCGGAGGCAATCATCCATCATTGGCTGGGAACAGTTTTCGTTCCGGGCGCAAATCTTCCACAGACGATCGCTCTGGCACAGGACTACAATCACCACCAGGATATCTATCAGCCGGAGGTGGTTCGCTCGCGTCTGGTCGCCCACACAGGGAATGACTTCCAGATCTATTATCGCCTGCGGAAAGAGAGAGTCATCACCGTCACGCTCAACACCTATCACGACGTCCATTATTTCCCCATTGATTCCACGCGCTGGTACAGCCGCTCTTATTCAACCAGAATCGCCGAAGTGGCCAATGCCGACACACCGAATGAGCGCGAAAAGCCCGTCGGCCAGGACGAGGGATTCCTCTGGCGACTCAATTCCTATTGGAAGTTTGAGGAGAAAGACGGCGGCGTCTACGTCGAATGCGAGTCAATTTCCCTCACCCGCGACATTCCCACAGGATTGGGCTGGCTGATCAAGCCCTTCGTAACCAGCATTCCCAAAGAATCCCTCGAGATGACCATGGGCTCAACGCGGGCAGCCCTCACCGCGGGCAAGAAATGAAACTGGAAAATGGAAATTGGAAACTAGCGAGGCTTCGCCATGGACCCACGAGCATGTTCTCACCGCGAAGCGGTGGACCGTGGATAGCCGTGGGCGCAAGCCCACGGTCGGTGTTCCCCTGAAAGGCCGTCCAACCCCGCAAGGGGTTGTCCAAGGTGGTTCGGCCCTTTCAGGGCCGGATGTTGCTTGATCCGTTCCTATCCGTGGGTTTCACCCCGCGCCTGCGGGACTACTCAAAGTGCTCCCCTGACGGGGAGCAAAGCCAGAAATGGAAAACTTGACCCATAAGCACCGAGTTTGCAGAATCAAGATTTCAAGGCAGTAAGCAGTAGGCAGTAGGCAGAAGGCAACAAGTCGTCGGCGCAAGCGAGAGGGCAATCCAAAATCTAAAATCCCAAATCCGAAATCGCCCCAGCACCAAGCACCCAGCCCCCAGCACCTAGCCCCTTTTCCCCAACGGACCACGGACTACGGACAACGGACTCACGCGCGCTTCTGCTCGAGCAAGGAATAGAGCACCGGCATCACCAGCAAAGTAATGAAAGTCGAGACGGAGAGGCCGCCGATGACGGCCAGGGCCAAGGGTTTTTGCAATTCCGCTCCCGCCCCCAGACCCAGCGCCAGCGGAAGCAAGCCAAAAAGGGTACACAGAGTCGTCATCAAAATGGGACGCACACGGATTTTGCCGGCCTGCACCAGGGCTTCGCTAAGCGGCATCCCTTGCTCTTCCCAGAGCTTGTGAACGTAGTCAAAAAGAATGATGCCGTTCTTTACGACCAACCCCACCATCAAGATGATCCCCATAAATGACGAGACATTGAGCGCCGTCCCGGTGGCGAGCAGCATCACGAAGACGCCGAGGAGTGAAAGCGGGGCAGCCGACATGATAATCAAGGCGGGGGCGAAGGCGCGGAACTGGATCACCAGCACGATGAAAACCGCCGCCAGCGCCAGGCCGAGGACGGAGAGGAGGTCGCGGAAGGAGCTTTGCTGGCTTTCATAGAGGCCGCCGATTTCATAGGTGGTCCCCACTGGAAATTGGATAGTGCTCAGGAGGTTCTTCACGTCGCGTACGGCGCTTCCCAGGCCGCGGTTCTCGAGTCGCGCCGAGAGGGCCACCATCAAGCGCTGATTCTCGCGCGTCAATTCGCTCTCGCCCTGGACGGTCTCGATCCGGGCCAGAGCGGAAACCGGCACAATTTGCTTGCTCGGCGTGAGGATGGGGAACTGCTGCACGTCCGGGTAGTTATATCGGAACGAATCCGGAAAGCGCACGCGGATGCCGATAGTGCGGTCGGTCTGGCGAAGATCGGTCTCCGTCAACCCCAGCAGCCCCGCCCCCACCTGCTGCGAGACTTGGTCCACGGTGAGGCCGAGATGGCCTGCCTGGACAGGATCAACGTGAACCACGATTTCCGGGTTGCCCTTGAGGATACCCTGGAAATCCACGATGCCGGGGATCTGCTGCATTTTCGGCCCGATCTCGTCCGCAAGCCTCTCCAGTTCAGGCATGTTACTGCCGAAAATTTTCACCTCAATGGGGTTGGGGTTTCCTTCCATATCGCCAATCATGTCCTGGAGCACTTGAGTGAACTCCACCCGCACCCCGGGAATCTTGGTGAGGATGGTTTGGCGGAGCTCATCCATGGTCTCGTAGATGCTGCGGTCGCGCCGGGAGCGGGGTTTCAGCTTGACCACAATCTCGCCCGTGTTTTGAGTGGTGGCGAAAGGCCCCATCTCCGCGCCGGTGCGGCGCAAGAAGGCCTCGGTTTCAGGTGTCTTTTGGACCTGGTCCCCCACCAGTTGGTCGATACGGTCAGTCTCCGCCAGGGAAGTTCCCGGCGGTGTCCACATGTCGAGGACAAAACCACCTTCGTCCATGTCAGGAAGAAAGCCGGTTTCGGCGCGCGTGTAAAGAAACACGGCGATGGCGATGGAAGCCAGGGTAGCTGCTGCCACCACCCAACGCTTGCGAAGCGACCACCGAACGGCTTTTTCATAGGCACGATTGATGGGCCCGATGAAACTCTCCGCCGTCACACGGTGACGCTCCGGGGAGAGAAACCTTTGGGAGAGGAGGGGAATGAGGGTTAGCGCGAATACGAGCGAGAGAAGCACCGACACGGCAAGGGTGAGGCAAAGCGCCGAGAAGAAATCGCCCACCACGCCTTTCAGCAGGCTCAAGGGAGAGAACACAACCACGGTAGTTGCCGTAGAGCCGATGACGGCGCCCAGCAACTCCTGCGTTCCTTTTTCCGCCGCTTCTGCGGGCGGCTCGCCAAGTCCGAGATGGCGGTAGATGTTTTCAATGATGACCACCGCGTCGTCGATGATCAGTCCGATGGCAATGGCCAACCCACCCAGCGACATCAGGTTGAGCGTGCTCCCGAACAAATTCATGAAGAAAAAGGTGCTAACGACGGTGATGGGAAGTGTAGTTGCCGCAATCAGGGTGGTGCGGCTTTCGCGCAGAAAGACGAAGAGAATAACAACCGCGAGCAAACATCCGATCAGGACTGCATCGCGGATACTGGCCACCGCCTCGCGCACGAATTCCGCCAAGTCGTAAACGGCCGAGAGGTGCAGCGTCCTGGGAATTGCCGAGCCCAGGTCTTTCGCCAGCGCCTTGGCCTGATCGGCGACTTGCAGGATGTTCCCACCAATCTGGCGTGAGATGCTGAGCAAGGCTCCCGGCCTGCCGTTCCCGTAAACCAGGATGCGGGGATCCTCGACTCCGTCCCGGACTTCACCGAGGTCGCAAACCCGGATGGGCGTCTGGCCCTCCACCGCCACGACGGAATTTCGAATATCGTCCAGGTCGGTAAACTGGCCGGTGGCCAAGACGAGATAGCGTGAATAGTCTTTGTCCAATCGGCCGACGGAGGTCACCCCGTTGGTGGCGCGCAGGCGGTCGGCGATGTCCGGCAAGGAAAGGCGGTGGGCGAGCATCTTCTGCGGATCGACGATTACAGAAACCTCGCGCGTTTGGCTGGCCTGGACTTCGACAAGCGCCACGCCCGGCACCCGGCTGAAGAGCGGACGCAGGTTGTAGTAGGCATAATCGCGCAGGTCCGAGTCCGGGACGTTGCCGTTCAGGACAAACATGAGGATGGGCCACGCCGTGGGTGTAATGCGCTCGACCGAGATGTCGGTGGACGCGGGCAGGTCCGTTCTGACGTCGCTGACGCGCGCCTGCAGGAGCTGAAGCGCATACTGCATATCCATGTCGGGATTGAACAGAACGGAAATCTCGGTGGCCCCCCGGATGGTCCTGGAGCGCACGCGGCGTGCACCCAGCACTGTCCGCGCCTCCTCTTCGAGAGGTCGCGTCACCGTGAGGAGCATGTTTCGAGGCGAAAGATCACCCGCGTGCGCGAGGATGACGATGCGCGGGAAGGAAAGCTCGGGATAGATGTTGCTGGGCAAGCGGAAAACCGAAACCAGGCCCGCAACCACCAGCAAGCCCGTCAGCAGGTAAACGGCGCGACTGTTCCGGCGACAGAAGCGGACGACGTTCATGATTTGACCTTGATTTTGGCCTGTGCGGGAAGACCGTAGCCTCCGCCGAGGATTATGGTCTCACCCTCTTGCGCCCCGGAGAGCAGCTCGACGCGGTCCTTTGTTTCGAGCCCCAGTTTTACCGGGACCGCCTCCGCTTTTTCGCCCTGCACACGGTAAATCTCCGGGTTTCCATCCTGGTCGCGGTAAACTGCCTCGAGGGGGGCTACCAGCGCGTTGCGATGCGTTTCGAGCGGCACCTGAGCGGTGAGAAACATTCCCAGCCGCAGCAGTCCTGCGCCATTAGCCATTCGGATTCGGACTAGCCCCACGTTGGTGGCGGGATCAACGGCGGGAGAGATTGCCACCACGTGACTCTGAAATGTCTTGCCCGGAAAAGCCTCGGTGGAAATTTGGAGCGCCTGCCCCACGCGGATCTTGTTGAGGTAAAGGGCGGGCACATTGCCGAACAGCTCCACCTCTGACGTGCTCGCCACTTCAAACACCGGCTGGGCAGCCGTGCCGTCCACCTGCTCGCCCACACTCAGCAAGCGCTTGACTATCATTCCCGTGAGGGGGGAGCGCACTTCCGTCCGCGAGAGGTTCAGCCGGGCTAGTGATAGTGCGGCTTCTGCCTGGCTCAGGGCAGCCTTGTTGACGCTGGCCTGCGTGCGGGCATCCTCGAGGTCTTTCCGTGCGGCAATGCCCCGCTCGAGCAGCCTCTCATTGCGTTGCAGGTTCAGACGTGAATTTTCCAGGTTCGCCTTGGCCTGATCCACCGCCGCCTGGGCCTGCTGAACCTGGTCGCGGAAAGGCCGATCATCGATTTTCGCCAGCACTTGGCCCTCGCGGACGTGATCACCTTCTGCCACCATCATCAGGGCGACACGGCCGGGAACGAGCGAGCTGACGCGAACGTCTTGATTCGGCAGCGCGGAAACGGTCCCACTGACCGAAAGAGTTGATTGAATGTCAGCACGCCCCACGCGCGTGACAGTCACTTCCGCCACGATGTTCGCTGTACCCTCTTCGGTGTCCTCACCCTTGGACGATTTCTTGGAGCATGAAGGCAAGAGCAATAGAGCGAGCGCCAAGGACAGGAAACACACTACTGGTGTCATTCCGAGCGCAGCGAGGAATCTTGCTCTGCGCTTAGGCGGATCGGGAGCTCGAGGCGGACTAGAGGTTATGCGGAAGAAAGAATCAGAGCGAGATTCCTCGCTCCGCTCGGAATGACATCGTTGCGTGAAGTTTTTGGAGAGGAGGGCGGCAGGGCCGCACTGCGCGCTCGCATGAGTCGCTAATTTGGACAGCCGCGGGGCAAGCCCCGGCCCTACATTCGCAGTCTCTTCGAAACGCATTTATTCCACCGGTCCTCCCACCGTTTCTTCCAAGCCGGCGTAAAAGCCCTGTAATTGCTCGAGGCTCTGGAGATAACTACTCTCCACGCTCTGCACGGCCTGCTGGGCCTGGATTGCCGTCAAGATGCTGGTTTTTCCGGCCCGGTAGCTTTCCTCGGCCATGCTCTCGAGTTGACGGGCCACGGGGAGCAGCCTGTCGCGGTAGAGTTGAACTTGCGTGCGTTGGGCTTCGAGGTCGTAGAAGCCGGCTTCCACGCGGGCGGAAACGGAGCGCTCGGTGGCTGCGCTTTCGGCCTCCAAGACGCGCTCATTCGCCAATGATTGCGCGATTTCCCCTTGGTTGCGAGTGAAGAGCGGAAGACCAATGGAAATCTGGCCGCGTGGCCCATAACGGAAATCGTGTGGCGCGTTAAAATCGACCCCGGCTTCCAAGTCAAGGTTGGGAATCCTCTCGGCCTTGAGCAGGGAGCGACGGCTCTCCTCAACCTTTTTTTCGCCGCCCAGGTGTTGCAAGTCGGGGTTTGATTGGTAGGCGCGGCTGATGAGGTCTTGCAAGTGCGCCGTGGGGGTATTGTCCTCGAGAGTCCCTGCCAGATCCCAGGCTTTTGAGGCGGGTTCATTCAGGAGCGCGTTGAACCGGCTCATCGAAACCTTCTCGCGCTGCCGGGCGACCTGGAGGTCTGCTTCGGCGCGGGAGACTTCCAGGCTGGTTTGGATCACCTCGAGCTGCGCAACGTCTCCGGTCTTGAAGCGGTCCTCAGCAATTTGCGCCAGGCGCTTTGCAACTTCCACCACGCGCGCCAGCCTTTCGGACTCCGCGCGCGCGTGGGCTGCGGCGTAGTAGGCTTCGCGAGTGCTTCGTCGCACCTGGCGGGCCAGGGCGGCGATTTCGAGCTCGGTCAGCGCCCCTTCCTGCCGGGCAACGTCAATCCTTCGTCCACGTTTTCCGCCGATTTCCACTGGCTGGTCGAAAAAAAGGCCTTCGTGTGGCTCATCGCGCAAAGCAGTGACGTTTGCAGAGGGATTGGGCCTTTGCCCGGCAATCCGGATTCCTGCCAGCGCCACAGCCCGCCGTCTGCGTGCCGCAGCGAGGTCGAGGTTTTGCTTGTCCGCAAGGTCGAGAGCTTCCTGGATCGGGAGCCGGGATGGCTGCTGGGGATACGCCGTTCCAATCCCCAAAAGCAGGGCGAAGAGCATTCCTGGAAGTTTTTTCGGAATCATTTCTGCATCACGACTCCACCCTAATCTGGCGGGAGTAAGCGGCCATCCCCGCTAACCTTGACCTCTGACCTCTTTCCGTCTTTGCGCAGGTGTGCCTCGTATGCTAATTGGTTTCCTTCAGTGACCGTCTCAACTTTTGTTATCTGACCGCTCCCTGCAGCTTCCTTTATGGCCGCCCGGGCAGCGCCGGGGATGCTTTCCAGCGCCACTTCTTCCTCCACCTCAATGGCAGCTCCCGAGGCGTCTATTGTAACGTCTTTGCCGTGACCCTTCACTTTCATCTCGACTTCGTAGACTGTTTTGCCGCCTTCGACTTCCCTGGAAAGATGCAGGATGGCAGCGCCCTTGCTCTGTTCCTGAACCGTTCGTTGCACAGCCGCCGGCAAATCCTTCATTGTGATTGCCTTTTCCGAGGCATGGCCAACGGTGAAACCTAGGGTGACCACGAAGATGCTCAGGGTAATCTCAGAACAAAGGTTCATTGCTCTGCTCCTTCTGCAAGGTATTTGTACAGCTTCACACGCGCGTAATAGTGCGGGATTGTTTCGTCGTCGAACTGCTACTTGCCAACAACCAGGATGACGAAGGAGCCGGGTTTCACCCTGGGCCTCCGCTCGCCCTGGGCCGGGGGCTCGAAGTCGGCCGCCGCCAGGAAGATGTTGTGCGTTTTCATGTCGAGCGCCAAAGTGCGCGCGCTGCGTTTCGTCGGAACGTTTTCCACCACCGAGAACTTATCCGGCGAATCTTCATGCACGACGGTGAGAATCCCCTCGCCGGTGGAGGCAAAGGCATAGTTCGTTTCTGGATCGAAACGGTTGGCGTCCACGCCCTGGCCGATGGCCGGTGTAGCGATGACCTTCCCGGTATCCGCATCCACGACAGCCATCATTTTATTGCCGCATCCGGCAAAGAGGCGGCGGCCCTTCAAATCCATAGCCAAACCGGAGGGCTCCTCGCATGGGGCCAGCGGCCAGCGGTTCAGCACGGTCAACTTCTGCGCGTCGAACTGGACGAGCTCGGACTTGTCCTCGATGTTCACGTAGATGCTGCCCTTGCCGTCCCCAACCGCAAATTCCGGCTTGCCGGCCAGCTCGAGCGTGCCGGCGACGGTACCATCGGCGGCATTGATGGCGGTGGCGTCGTGGCTACGCCCGTTCATCGTAAAGACGCGCTTCGTGACGCCGTCGTAAACGATAGCATCGGGGTTGGTCCCGGCGTTCACTGTGCCGATGGCCTTCAGCGTCTTCAGGTCGAAGATCGTCACGGTATTGGCGCGGCCGTTGCTGGTGAAGCCGCGGCCCAACTCGGGAGCCAGCGCGATGCCGTGTACGCCTTGAGTGTCAGGAATATCACCCACGATGGCATAGCTGTCAATGTCCATGACCTGGACGTGAGTCCCGTGTGAAATGTAGAGGCGGCGCGCCTCGCTATCGACAGTGAGATAGTCCCAAAAGCCCTCACCGCCCACGGGAACGGATTTAATGACGTGATAGCCGGACGGGCCTGGTGCTTGGCCAGCCGCGCCTGAGAATGTTCCTGTAAAGAGGACTGCTGCCAGTGCAAGCACGCCGGTGCTTGCGAGAAGCGTGATCGTCTTGCGCATGATGATAGACCTCCCTTTCTTGTTTAGCAGGATGCTGAAAAACCCGCTAGCCTGTCATTCCGAGCGAAGCGAGAAATCTCTCAGGTCCTTTGTTTCCAGAGCGAGATTCCTCCCCTTCGCTCCGCTCAGGGTCGGAATGACAGCGATCAAAAGGGTACGCCAAGATTCTGAAAATAACCTGAAAGCCGAACCTCTAATGTTTCGCGTTAGTTTACCGACTCACCGCAGACATGCAAACTACAGCATGTCTGCGCCACACGGCAGCCTAGCCGGCTAACTTTACTTCACTAGACGGATGCAAAGCGGATCCGGCTTCCTGTACAATACCTGGAGAGGTATGTGGCCATGATCAAAACAGTTGAGGCTGTGGTTGACGATCAAGGAAAGGTTAGGCTGCTTCAGCCTGTGCATCTTGGGTCGAGCCGTCGGGCTCTGGTCGTGATTCTCGACGAGCCGGAAGCTATCGGTGACGAAGCGGCGCTACTTAGTGAGGCGGCACTCACAGACTGGAACCGCCCTGAGGAGGATGCGGCATGGTCTCACCTGCAGTCGGCAAGGTAATCTCCAGTGTTGAGGCGAACCCAATGGCGTTTTTTTGACCAGAATGGCAGGATAAGGAGGATGGTCATGCCCAGGTGTCATCTGAGTTGCGGGGGCTCAACACGCGGACCCGTTGGGTTGTGCGGCACTGTGCTCGCTCCCAACAAGAGGCGAGCGCTCGTTCTTTTCCGCCGTGCGCTCCAGAATGGCAAGAGGCGCGGCGTATGCGCCACCCGCGCTTACGGGGTGAGGGATAAACCATGATCCTCAAGTTGATCCGACCGCTCGCCGTGATTGACCTCGAAACCACCGGCTTGGACACGGACGCGGACCGAATTGTGGAGTTGGCGATCCTTGAGGTGGACGCGCGCGGGAAGCGGATGCCGCATCGGTGGTTGGTGAACCCCGGAGTTCCGATCCCGCGCGAAGCAACGCAAACCCACGGGATTAGCGACCGTGATGTGAAGGGGCAGCCCAAGTTTCGCGTCATCGCTCAGAAGGTGGCCTGTATTCTGAGGGGCCGCGACGTGATGGGATTCAATATCGAGAGATTCGACCTGCCACTTCTACTGCGGGAATTCGAGCGCGCCCGACACCCGTTCTCTCTAAGGGGAAGGAAAGTAATTGACGCGCTAGCCATCTGCTTGGTTGAGCGGTCCCGGAAGTTGGAGGAGGCGGTTGAGTTTTATTGTGGCAGAGTACATGAGGGCGCTCATGGTGCCGTTGCGGATACGGTGGCCTGTTGGGATCTACTCCAGGCACAGTTGCGCCGATACCCTCACTTGCCGCGCACTGTAGGCGACCTCCATGAAGTCCTGAGACCTGGGGGCCCACTGTTCCTCGACTCGGGAAGACGCTTCCGCTGGGAGGCTGAACGAGCGGTCTTCACGTTCGGAAAGTATGTAGGCGTGGCGGTCAGCAAGGTAGCGGAACGTCACTCCTCTTACCTGGAATGGATGGTGGACCACGACTTTGCGTATGACACGCTGGCCATAGTTAAGGCGGCGCTTCGGGGCAAGTATCCGAAGCGCAAACGCATGAGGTAGTTCGTGTGGCCCCGGCGAATCGCGGGTGGCGCATGCCGCTGTTTGGCATGTGTGCGATCAGTGAACGCCCAGCCGGAGCCGGGCCCAGTGACCGGAATGGCCAAAGCCGCTGGCCTTTGAACGGCGCGCGAAGCCGAGGCCATTATTGTCATGCTGTGCTGCCACCCCCGCATTTTGCGTCGCACATGTCGCAAGAAGCACGCTGGATGCGCCACCCGCCGGACTGTGAAATAAAGGGGGTGTTGGGCCGCGTGCCATCTAACTTGATGCATCGCACCGATTTCGGAGAGAGGAGGACACGATATGCAATCCGCCGACTCGCAGCTCGCTCGTAAGTTCGCACACGACATCAGTCAAGCGTTCAAGTCGAGGCCGTTTCGGAAAAAGTTGCGCCCATTTGAAGAACACAAGGCCACGGCTCCCTTGATTCGCCGACACCTTAAGCGGTTCTTAGAGACCGAGTCAAGAGATGAAGCTCCTCAGGACATTCTCTTCGACTGGGAAGGGAGGGACCGACGGGGCAGAAAACAAGAACGCAGTTATCCAATCCTCGGGACGTCGACATGGCCGGACGCCGCGGTGCTACGTCCTTTCAAGTGTGCCTTCGAGTTTGACCGAGAGAAAAAACAGGGCACAAGCGGTTTCAAGGATGCGCTAATGAAGGCGTCAGTTCACGTGCTTTCTGGCGCTTACGAAGCATGTGTACTCGTGTTCATTTTATTGCCAGGGCTTAATCCGTACGAATACCTCAATGAGAAGAGTCCATACACACGAAAGCTCGTCAAAACGCTCGAAGCTAATGGGCTCTACGTGTCATTCCCCAGTGCCGTAAGTTAGGAATGGAACGCTTCGCTGCTTGTGGAGGTATCCATATGCTGGCGCGGCCTCTTACGGGTCGGTGCATGTCACTTCTTCTATTCCGAACCCAGAAGGGGCTTTTGCGGCCGTTGGGGCCCTTGCCATCGGGGACAGCGAGAGCCCTTCACTTTGCCACCAGTCTTTGCCAGTAGTCCCCGAATTCTTTCACCCTAAGCAGCTTCGCGAGGACCGCGATCAGAACCAAACCTACTGAGCTAACGCTCACCAGGACGACAAGGGCTTGTTGAGTTGTTTGCCAGCCAAGATGAGATGCGAACCAATTACTCAGCCCGAAGCAAGCGACGCCTGCGAGCGCAGAGGCCACGCACATCTTTAGAAAGAAGATCACGAGCGCGTGAGCCTCGGCATTGCGGATGCGGCGATTCCAGAGCAGAAACAGAATCACCGTGTAGGCGACGATGCCGAGGGAACTCGCCAAGGCGAGCCCGAGGTGCTGAAAGTGGCGGACCAACAACGAGTAAAAGGGAAGACTGAGAAAAGTGAGCCCGGTTCCCACCACGGCAGGGGTAATCGTGTCGCGAGCGGCGTAGAAAGCGCGGGCGAGAATATTCTGAAGCGCCCAGGCAAACATGCCGATGGAGAAGACCCGGAGAGTTGCGGAGGTGGCTTGGAAATCCGGTGCGTGCAGACGAGTGTGCGAGAAGATGAAGTAGACGAGGGGAGTGCTCTGTGCGATGGTCAAGGCTGAAATTGGAACCAACAGGACAATCAACCCTTTCATGGTGGCGTTAAGGGTGCGGTTGAGTTCCTCGAGTTTCCCCTCCGAATAGAGCTGTGCCATGAACGGAAACGATGCCACCCCTACCGACATGCCGACAACGCCCAGGGGAACCCGCATCAGGGTTTTTGCGTAGGTCAGCCAGGTGATGGACGCCGGGACCAGATAAGAGCCGAACCAGCGGATAATCCAGTCATCCGTTGCGCTGAGCGAGAGCGCGAGCATAATAGGGATGGAGAGCTTGATGAACCAGCGGAATCCAGGGTGCCGGATGTCCAGGTTGGGCGTGAAACGTGCTCCGGCCCGGTGCGCTCCGTAAATCTGCAAGAGGAAGTTCCCACACAACGCGCCACCCAGCACCCCCACCGCAAAACCTGTGATGCCGATACGCGAAGAAAGCAACACTCCCCCAGAAATGACCCCGAGGTTGTAGACCACCCCGGAAAGCGACGGGATGATGAATTGCGCCTTGGCGTACTGGACTGCGGTCAGAATACTTCCCAGGTAGAAAAAAACCTGTGCGGGCAGCATAAGCCGGGTCAAGAAAATGGCCCGCGCCTTGGCCGCGGGGGCGAACCCCGGGGCGATTGCCCCAACGAGCTGCGGAGCATAGACCTCACCGATCCCGACTAAGGCCACGAGCGCCAGGCCCATCACCGTGACGACGGTTGAGAATGCGTACCAGCCCTCGTCCTCCTGCTTTTCTGCCAGGTAGTGTGAGAAGACGGGAATGAAGGTTACACTCAGAGCGCCAGCGGCAACCAGATAATTCAGAAAGTCCGGCAAGGTGAAGGCGGCGTAGTAGGTGTCCGTGGTGGAGTTCGAACCAATCTGGTGGGCCACCGTCCAATCACGAAGAAAACCCAACAGGCGGCTCAGCAACACTCCCGCCATCACGATTCCGGAGGCTTTGGCAATTCGGCCCGTGACATTCGAAGAGGGCATTTGGAAAGGTGTCCCACCCTTTTTGAGAGCTTGAAATCGGCAAATCCAGCCATGGCGCCGACTCGCAGGCCTGCGAGTCCCAAGACCGCTAGCTCTTGGGATAGGGGAAGCGGTTGCGGCACTTCCTACAGCGGGCCATCCTTGGGCGCAACAGGATTCGTTCCAGGATGGTGCGCCGAGAACGGCGGTACTCCGTGCTGCCGCAAACCGGACAGGGGCGCAATCCATGGTTCGAGTAATCTACGACAGCTACTTGCTGGGCAACTTTGGGCTGGGAGCTCTCTTCGGCCATCTTTGGAGCCCTCCTCTCCTCCACAGGGCGGGGTACAGTTGCCCCGGGCTCCACCACTTTCAATGGGTCAGGATGTTTCTCACGATGCCCAGGATAGGGGAAGCGCAACCCGCACTTCTCGCAGCGGGCCATCCGTGGGCGCAACAGGAGGTGTTCCAGGGTGGTGCGCCGGGTTCGGTGGTATGCCGTGCTGCCGCAAGTCGGACAGCGGTGCAATCCACGGTTTGACGAATCCGCGCCGGGGACTTGCTGGGTAACTTTCGGCTGGGTGTTCTCTTCGGCCATTCTTGTAGCCCTTTTCTCCTCCGCAGAGCGGGGTACAGTTGCCACCGGCTCCCTCAATTTTATCAAGCCAGATGACCTATCACGATGCCCGGGATACGGGAAGCGCACCCCGCACTTCTCGCAGCGAGCCATCCGTGGGCGCGACAGGATCCGTTCCAGGGTGGTGCGGTGGGTACGGTGGTATGCCGTGCTGCCGCAAACCGGACAACGACGCAAACCTCGCTCCGAGGAATCTGCCGCGGTAACCTGCCTGGTAACTTTCGGCTCGAGGTTCTCTTCGACCGTTCTTAAAGCCCCTCTTTCCTCCGCGAAGGGGGGTGGGCTTACCGGCCCCTTCCCCATTTGTGATGAGTAAGGCGATATTCCATCATGTCTGGGTATAAAGCGTGGCGCGCGACACCGCGCGCACTCGTGCAGTCGATACCCAAAAGCCCACACGAGTTTGTACATGAGCCCGTGCCTGACCGGATCTATTTTCGCGTCGCCGCATCTTGGGCATGGTGAAGTCATGACGAACGGTCGCGATTCATAACATTAACAGACCTCAACGGACCCCGCAACCCTTCCGACTGGGGACATGATCGAGTCTTCCTAGCGCCGCCGTCTCGGGTGATTCTGCGATGTGAGCAAGATGCCGGCGTTACCCCCTGAGCCGTCATTATATTTTGGAATCCTCTATAAGACTCGAACTCGCGTCTGGTACCCCCTTCATGATGGCGCGCCCGCCCGAGAGGGTTTGCGGTCACCGAGCCAGCATGGCATGCCAAGTCGAAATTATTTTTTCCGAAACTTACGCGTTGCTAAGGGCAGCCGCTGCGAAGAACGATAAGCAGTTTACAGCGACTATTGGAGTTAACTCCTGTCAACGGTGTTTCTTGCATCTGTCAACACGAACCAGGGTTGGGGACTTTGCGCCTTTTCACCCCCCGGTGGGTTTGTCAACCGTCATTTTCCGCACTTCCTAATCTCATGATTTGTGAAGCAATTCCAGCCCTTGTCCAATTCAAAAATCGCTAAGCTGTTTTGTTCCTTCGGCTTGAATCCAACCTTGTGGAGTTCTTTGATCTTCTTGAGTTTGGCATGAGGCGTGCCCGTTTCAAGGGTGCGAGGGACTTCGGGTCCTAGGAGCCCGTCATCTGACGGGTTGGGGGTTGGGGATACCGGAAATCGGACGAACCGGAATCTCTAACCCCCGTTAAATCTCAAGATCAAACACAAGCCACCGAGTGTTCCCTTCGCGACCAGGGCTAACCCAACAGAGGCATATAATGGTGGATATCGCAAGTCTCTCTTGCCCGCTGTCTGAATGAAAGAGATATCCCCGGCCCTGCGTCTCAATTCCTTGAGGCGATGGAAAAAGACGTGCTCGTGGAAAAGCTAGCTGGGTGAAACTGCCAGCCTTCAAGATCGAGTCGTGAAGCTTTAATGAACAATGTAGACTACAAACCGCGGCTCGTTTTTTGGGAGGTGACCAAGGGATGTAACCTGCGTTGCATTCACTGTCGTGCCACCGCTACAGAGCTCTCATCACCATATGACCTACCTACAACCAAAGCCCTGAACTTAATAAAGCAAGTCTCTCAGTCATTCCTACCAATCCTAGTTCTGAGCGGTGGCGAACCTCTTTTCCGGCACGACATCTTCGATCTTGCCAGCTATGCCGCATGCCTGGGG
>Ga0208689_1000364_pt1 | contig 35541 bp, 35 predicted proteins | sample June2015DPH_8_15_FD_184700 | JGI IMG/M metagenome (GOLD analysis project Ga0208689, IMG submission 184700) | Peatland microbial communities from SPRUCE experiment site at the Marcell Experimental Forest, Minnesota, USA - June2015DPH_8_150... | ecosystem: Environmental > Terrestrial > Soil >... | reverse complement strand
ACTTCCCGGATCTTCGGCTGCGCAGGTCTCGGTGTCTTCTCCGATTGCGTTTCGCTCACGGCGAAGACCGGTTGACGTTCAAGGGGCCATCGCTCCGCCGGCGTTGGTACGAAACCAGACGCGAAATCGAAACCCGAGTCGAAGACGGAGTGCTCCTTCGCGAGGTTCTGAAGAACCTGGGGTTGAAGCAAGTGTTCATTTATGAAAAGTACCGGACCATCTATGCCAAAGGTAACAAAGCAGACTTTCATGGACTGCCCCAGGTAGCGTACGACGAGACGCCCATAGGCAATTACCTCGAGCTTGAAGGGCCGGAGAAATGGATCGACGCGGTTGCGACCCGGCTTGGGTATTCGCGCCAGGATTACATCGCCAGCAGCTATTTGGCTCTTTACTGTCAGAAGTGCCGGGAAGAAGGCAAGACACCAGGTAATATGGTTTTCAAGGGGCGCAAATCGCGATTGGGTTTCGTTGCCACCTGAGTTATAATAGGTTTGATTGCTGCGCCGCTGATATTTGGTGGGCGGGCGAGGAGGATGTGTTATGGAGGGTTTGTTTCAGCCAACCCATTTGATTTTCATATTGCTAATTGTGTTGATCCTGTTTGGACCAGGAAAGTTGCCAGAGCTCGGAAAGGGCTTGGGGAAGGGAATTCGCGAGTTCAAGGATGCCATCAAGGGTGGCATGGAGGGGAGCTCGGAAAAGAAAGAGGAAGATAAGAAGACCTAAACCGTCCTCCGCATTTCCACTCTTGCGAAGATCTTTCTTTGCCCCTCTCCTTCATTGTTCAACGGCAAGCTCAGCAAAAGCGTGAATCCCAAAGGGTCGTGAGGAAATTCCTCTCCCTCCTGCTGATCGCGGAAGGTGGAAGATTGAGTTCGTCGGTCGCCAGTCCAACCCGGCCCGTCCGTTCACACTCGTTGACGGGAATTTTCTTGCTGTGCTATAAGAGACAAGATTCAGCGAGTGAAGAGACCAGAGTTTTTCACTGATTGCATAATCCTCGGTAGCTCAATGGTAGAGCGTTCGGCTGTTAACCGAAGGGTTCCAGGTTCGAGTCCTGGCCGAGGAGCCAATTCTTATTCAGTCACGTACGTCGATCGTTCCCGTTCTCAATCACCCGGCTCGCGCCTGCTGTAACGAAGTAAGGCACTGCCACGCAATAACCATTCCAGGTTCGATCAGAGCCCCTCATCCCCAGGCCCCTGTCCCGCCGCGGCGACCGGTGGGGCACAGCCGCGCTATAAGAGCCGCAAGAGAAGATGGGCGCGAGAGCCGCATAATTAAAGAGCGAAACGGTGGACTCTCGTCTCGAGCTCATGGCTGCCGGCCAACCATCCTGGCGCGCACACTGGCTTTGCCGGCCGTGGGGAGAATCTCACTTCAGAGGGATCGGAAAGCAGGATTTTCACCGAAGAAATACCCTGACCGATGGCACGCGGTGGTCAAGGTGCGTGCTTCTTCCCGGGCACCTGATCCTGAACCACAGCGAAGGTCGCCAGAGAGGTCACGAACTTCTTTATGCCTACGCTGTGGAAGTACACCATGGTTTGATCGCGGTCGCTTTCGAGAACCGCGCCCCAACCGTACCTGAAATGGCGGACAGACTGGCCGGGTTTTAATTTCATAACGTCCTCTCTCCACCTGGCTATCGAATCTCATCCCCGGTACTGCTGCCTGCCAGGGCGGCGTAAATCGGCCTGAGGCCCAGCGCTACCTCGGGGGGGGACTGGGCGTTCCGAAAGTCGTCGCGGCCTAGGCCGATCTAAACGCATCTGCGTGGCACAACAGTACCCTAATAATCGCGCCTGCGGTATGAGCCATCCCGGCCACCACCGCGTGGTCGCGAGAAGTCCGTGCGCTGGGGGCGAGCTTCGTTGACGGTCAAAGGACGGCCCTCGAGGGCCTGTCCGTTCAAGCCGGTGATCGCCCGTTGAAGGTCCTCGCCTTCGGCGAGCTCAACAAATCCGAATCCTCGCGGGGCGCCTGACATCTTGTCGCGAATCACCACTGCCGAGGCCACTTGATAGCCCGCATTGGTCACAAAATCGGTGAGACTACTGTCGGTGGCGCTGTGGGGAAGATTACCTACGAAAAGTTTTGTTGCCATATGTTCCTCCAAGTTGGGGCGGCCCTTGGGGTCCGCCCGGTTAACCTACACTGGTTGGTGAGACGGGGCCAGCCCCACTGCCAAAAGTCTTTCGGCACAGCAAGCGCCGATCGGGGTCAATCCCGCGTTCCTGAAAACGCCCTTCAGCTTACTGAGGTGCGCGTTAAGGACGAAATGCCTCTTTATTCGCTAGCCTGGCTTTCTCTTGCGCGGCACGCTCCTCCCCATCTTGTTTCTTTTGACGTTCGTCTTCTCATTGGGGAGCTTCTTGCTCATCCAGTCGGTTGGCTTCGGTGATAGCGCTCTGAGCCAGACCATCGAGCCGTTTCGCAAGAACAAGCATTCCAAACGTAGGCTCGTAGGAGGAACGGAAAAAGCTGCACGAGTACTCTGAGTTTTCCCAACGTGCTATGACCTTTTCGCTGTCGTTATAGACCTGGAACGAGGAGAAGGTGACAATCTTCGCAGCGGGCTTGGTTGCGGTTCCGTACTTCTCCGAAATGGCTTCGACCATGTCCTCATCGGTCATCCCCTCGGTCCGATATCGATCATAATTCACAACCATTCGATAAAGTTCGCCGTTGTAAAAGCTGAAGAGGACCTCCTTAACCGGGTCCGTTTGAAGCAAAGAGTCGAGAGGACGCTGGGGCCTCCATTGCATTTCTTGAATCAGCGCCGGACGTTGGTGGGCCACCCTCGCCTCGGAAGGCTGCATATGGGCCAGTTTCGCCGCCCCGAGCAGGTCCATTCCAAGCTCAAAATCCCGGTACCTGGAAAGATCAGGCGCATAAGCCGCAGGCGCCGAAACAGGCTGCGCTCGCAGCGGAAAAAGGAGAGAGTGTAGCGGCCGCAAATCCAATTCCTGGATTACCGGCGGCTGAAGAGCCAACGTTGGCTTAGACGGTTTCACATCTTGCGCACACACCAAAAGCGCGGAAGACAACATGGCCCAACAAATTGAAATCACCAACCTGCGAGCCTTGGTCATTGGGACCTCCTCCTTAGGGGACTTGGTGCTTTCCGACTACAGCGTGCGTTCACCAGTTGTCAGCCACGCTGCCACAAGTGTTTCGGCCCGGCGACCGGCGACACGATGCTGGCCTCTTTCTTCTTTGCCTGCGGCTTACGCGGGTAGTACCGTTCCCGGTATTCCCGGATGTCAAGCTCCCCGATACTCAGCCGGGCCTCAGTGCGAGATTCAAGCGTTTCCCCTCGTAGTTCCTTCGCCAACCGCGCAAAGCATATGCCTGGGCCATCCTGGAGTTTCAGGCAATCGGGGCGAAACGCTTCGAATTGAACGTTGACCGTGAAATCGCGTGCCTCATGGGGCATGTCAATCACGTGAAAAGTATAGATTCGAGAACCGGCTGCACTGTCGAAACCGACATATTGGATATACATTTCAGAATCCTCATATTGGCCCTGCGAGCGCTGGTCATACTCAACACCGCTGGCAGCGCCGATCCGCTCAGCCGTCAACGGCAAGATGCTGGCTCTTCTTCTCCGGCACCCAGCACTGGTCGTGCTTGGTTTTTTGTTTCCAGCGCCTTTCGCGATTCTCGAGTTTGCTTCCGCCGGAGAATCTTTTGCCGGCGTTCCCGGCCAAACCTGGCTTTGTCACCATTTCTTTCCGACATAATTCCCTCCCTTGCGAGCCCTCTGCTTTGGTTTCACACGCGTAACCCAATAATGTCGTTTCGTCTTCGCCCAACTAGAGAGCGGACTTGGCCGCTCCCACCGAACCAGGGGCCTCGTTGTTTAAGGCTGCTGCGCCTGCGACGATCATGTGGAAGGTCGAGTTGGCAACCTCATAGGTTTGAACATGAAGATCCCCTTCAAGCACTTTTTCCAAAGCCTTCAGCACTTCCGGATAGGTTGCGCGGTTATATGTTTCCGCGTTCTCTTTCCGATCCCACAAACTGATTGCCACGGCTCCTGTTCCCTCGGAGGCTATGAAGGTGATTTCGTCTTGGAAACCTTTCTGTTTTCGAAGCACTGGAATGATTTCCTTCTCCATCGTGCGGCTAAAGTCCCCAACGCTATTCACCTTCAAATGCATGGATACATGTCGAGCGAACATGGCAACCTCCATGGTTGTCTTCTAAGAGGTAAGGCCGCAGATAACCCGACTTAGTTCAGGAGACCTGGAGAGTGTCTAGGAGAGGCTCATCCCATTAACCATACTGATTGAATTAACTTTACTTGTCAAGCTAATTGTGCGAAATTCTAATTTAAGAGGGTCAGGTGAACTACGTATAGTTAATCTTGGGGAGGGATCCCATGGACCTACCTTTAGTTATCAGGCAACGACTCGAACAACTGGGACATGAACAGAGAGACTTGGCGGTTGCTGCCCAGGTCACGGAGTCCTACATATCGCAGTTGCTTACCCGGAGGAAAGCGCCACCCGCACCTGAGCGGACAGATATCTATGGGAAGATTGAGAAATTCTTGAAGTTCCGAAGCGGGGAGCTCACAAAGCTGGCTGAGCAACAGCGCCACGAAGCACTAAAACGAAAATTGGCAGACCCACCCGCGCCGTTGTTCAAAGAGGTTCGAGAGTTGGTGCTTAGCAAGTGCAAACCGGACAAGCAGAAACAAATAGCGGCGATTTTCGAGAAGCAGCCCTTCGGTGAACTCGAACTCCTGGTCACGCAGAAGCTTTTGGATGTGGTCAAGCAAGTCGCCAGACAAGAACTGGAAAGCGAAAACTGGCTCCGCTTGATGGCCAGGCTCAGCCACCGGAGCTACGCAGAGATGCGGGTGGGGATTCTCGAGTTCCTGGATACAGACATCTTCAATGTGTCGATTGAGAACTGCGTCTCCTTTTTGGATCCGCTGATCGAATTCTGGGATATCGACCTTGCGACTTTCGCTTTGGAAATCGTGTTAAACCGCAGAGTGGCCCCTGGGCACCCTAAGAAGTTTGAGTTCGTGGAAAAGGATGTCGAACCATCCTTGGAGGAAGAGCCGGGGCTCAGAGAATTCCTCGAGGATGCTTCTCTCAGCGGCGGCGCCACCCAGGATGAAATCGCCTTTCTAAAGAAGCTGCGATTCAAGGAAAGACGGCCTACCGCACTCTATTATTACCGGGAGTTGCAAAACCTGAGAGACCCTCTTCATTTTCGCACCGCAAAAGCCGCTTAGGACGTATACGCCAGCCGCGTAGGGCGTACTGAAGCGCGGGAAAGCCTGCCCTCTTCATTGCGAGGAGAGGAAAATAAACCTGACCAACATGGTCAGATTGGCTATAATCGTCTTATGAAAACCGTGAATATCAGCAACCTGAAAGCGCAACTCAGCGCCCATATCCAGCTTGTGCGTGAGGGCGAAGAGGTGCTTGTTTGCGACCGCAACAAGCCCGTGGCGCGAATCGTGCCGTGCCGTTTGGAAAAACATTCCGTGCAGGAGCAGCGGCTGATTGCCCGCGGCGTTCTCACGCCTCCCTTGAAGAAACGGCCTGCTAGGGTGTCGTGGCCGGAACCGCCGGGGAATGTTTCCGATGAGGTCATGAAGCAGATATGGCGGGAAGAACGGGAAAGCCGGTAACGCGGGTTTCGGCATTTTGGGATACAAGCGCCCTGGTTCCTCTTTGCGTGCGTCAGGGCATCACGCCTCGGGCCCTCGCACTTTACAAGAGCTATGAGGTGGTTGTCTGGTGGGCCACCCCTGTCGAGATCGCGAGCGCGCTGGCTCGCCTGGTGCGGATGCGGCAAATCGACTCTGGTGACTGCGCCAAGGCCCGCAAGCTCGCAAAGAGCCTCGCTGACTCGTGGTCTGTCATTCAGCCGTCGCACGCCCTGCGGGCGCAGGCCGCACGGCTTGTGGACCGTTACGATCTGCGGGCGGCGGACTGCTTGCAGTTGGCGGCGGCGCTGGAGTGGTGCGAAGGCATCTCCCAAGGCCGTGTCTTCCTTACCACCGACCAAAAGCTGCGGGCGGCGGCCCGCCTCAGCGGCTTTGATGCGGAGCAGATGTGATGCGGGCCGTGTGAGTGTGTTTGCTTGCAACTGAGGCTGAGCTGGCGCACGCGCTCGAGGCCACCGCTTGCGCAAACCTGCCAGGCAAAGCGTGGTAAGATACGCGGCGAAAGATCGCCAAAGGGGCTCCAAGCTCATGGCTTGCAGAATCCACATTGGCCTATTCACCGTGATGATGGTGGCTGCGACTGCCTTACCTGCAGGGGCACAGCGCGCTGTGCCCCTACAAGATGTACGTCGCACCCACGCCAACTTCCGAATTCGGGTTTAACGAAGCTTTGGCCCTTTCATTCCCCGTTCCCTATTCCCTGTTCCCTTCCTCGCAATCTGTAATCTCACATTTCCGATGCTCTTAATCCGCCTGGCTCGGTGCGTCGATGGAACTTTAGGAGTTCGCTATTTCAAGCCCATCCTTGGCGCTTATGGTAACATCTCCCGTTGAAGGAAAAATCCGAGAAGTGCCACACAGTGACCATTTCTCAGGTCGGCCTATGGTCCAGATGGCTTCGAATACTGAAGCTGACACCTGCCGAAAGTACGTCCTGCCTAAGCTCTACGCAGCGGGTTGGGACGACGAACAGATCAGCGAACAAAAGACTTTCACTGACGGGCGCATCGTCGTCGCTGGCAGCAAAGTCAGCCGTCGCCCGCAAAAGCGCGCCGATTACCTTTTGCGCTACCGACGCGATCTCCCCATCGCGGTTTTAGAGGCCAAGGCCGCTTACAAGAAACCCGGCGACGGCCTTCAGCAGGCCAAAGAGTACGCGCGGATTCTCGGCCTCAAGTTCGCCTACTCGACCAACGGCCACGGCATCATTGAGCATGATTTCACCGACGGGCGGGATAACGAACGCGCGGAATTCCCCTCACCTGATGACCTCTGGAAGCGGCTCCGCCACGCGGAGAGCATCACGACCGCGACCGGCCAGTTGTTGCTCACGCCCTACTATCACCTTTCCGGAAAATCGCCGCGCTATTACCAGGAAATCGCCATCAACCGCGCAGTGCAGGCTATTCTTCAGGGCAAGCAACGCGTTCTGTTAACGATGGCAACGGGAACCGGAAAGACCATCGTGGCCTTTCAAATTTGTTGGAAGCTCTGGAACGCCCGCTGGAACCGCACAGGGGACTATCGCCGGCCCAGAATCCTTTACCTGGCTGACCGTAACGTCCTTGTTGATGACCCGAAGGACAAGATATTCGCTCCCTTCGGGGACGCGCGCTTGAAGATAGAAGGCGAGGCGAACAAAAGCCGTGAGATGTACTTCTCCACGTATCAGGCCATCGCCCGCGACGAACGCCGCCCCGGTCTCTATCGTGATTTCCCGCCCGACTTTTTCGACCTCATCATCGTGGATGAGTGCCACAGGGGCAGCGCCCGCGACGAGAGCAACTGGCGCGATATCTTGGAATACTTCCAAACCGCATTCCAACTCGGCATGACGGCAACTCCACTGCGCGAGGACAACCGCGACACTTACGCCTACTTTGGGAACCCGATTTACACCTACAGTCTGAAGCAAGGGATTGAAGACGGTTTTCTCGCTCCCTACCGCGTCCATCGCATCATCACCACAGCCGACGCGGCGGGCTGGCGACCGTCCAAGGGAGAACTCGACCGCTACGGCCGGGAAATCCCCGATGCCGAGTATGGCACTAAGGATTTTGAGCGCGTCGTGGCTCTGAGGGCGCGCACCGAGGCCATAGCCCGCAACCTGACCGAGTTCCTCATGAGGAACGACCGCTTCGGCAAAACCATTATTTTCTGTGTGGATATGGACCATGCGGAAGCCATGCGACAGGCCTTGAATAATATGAACGCCGACCTCGCTCAGCAGCATCCCGATTACGTTGTCCGCGTGGTCTCCGAAGAGGGCAAGGTCGGTCGCGGGCACCTTGACCGCTTCATGGAACTCGAAACCCTCGTGCCAACGCTCGTCACTACTTCCCAGATGCTCACGACTGGGGTGGACGTCCCCACCTGCAAGAACGTTGTCCTCGCACGGGTCATCAATTCCATGACAGACTTCAAGCAAATCATCGGGCGAGGGACGCGCGTTCGGGATGACTACGGCAAATACTACTTCAATATCCTCGACTATACGGGCAGCGCCACACGCTTGTTTGCTGACCCGGATTTCGACGGCGAGCCTGCACTGATTACAGAAGAGGAGATGAACGATGCTGGCGAGCGCGTAGGCGACCCTGAAGTGCTGAGCGAAGAAGACGTAGGGGCGGTTCGCGAACCGCCCCTTGACGAGCTATCTCCTGGGCTGCCAGACGAAGCTTCCGAAACACCGCCGCGCAAGTTTTACGTTGACCACGGTTATGTCGAGATAGCCGCGCACCTGGTTTACGAACTCGATGCTGAGGGCAAGCAACTGCGGGTGGTCAGATTCACGGATTACACCGCCGAAAAGGTACGCAGCATGTGCCCTTCCGCTGCCGCGCTACGCTCCAAATGGTCTAGTGCCACCGAGCGCGCCGCAATTTTGGAAGCGCTTGAAGAACAGGGCGTTTCGCTCGAAGAACTCATGGCCGCCGCCAAGCAACCGGATGCCGATCCTTTTGACTTGCTTTGCCACGTGGCGTTTAGTGCTCCTCTGCGGACTCGGCGCGAGAGGGCGGAGGCCTTGCGACGCGAGCAAAAAGGTTTTTTTGACGGCTACGGCCCCAAGGCGCGCGAGGTGCTCAACGACATTTTGGAAAAGTACATTGATTACGGCGTCGCACAGTTCCAGATTCCTGAAATCCTCAAGGTTCCTCCCATCTCCGAGCGTGGCACCGTGATGGAGATCGCGGCAATGTTCGGCGGTGCAGAGAAGCTGCGCACCGCTGTAAACGAAATGCAAACGATGCTGTACTCCTCTTAGAACTAGCGCGGAGCGCCTTTGGACTGCGGTAGCAGCAGCTACCGCCTTTTGATGTTCTCGACCCTGGGAGTGCGGAAACCGTCGCGATTCCTGTAATATACTTTGCGGTGCCGACCGCAGTCGAAAGGCGGTAGCTGCTGCTACCGCACTCCAAAGGGGTTTCCTATGGGCGATTGGCCTCACAGCCCGATGCACCGGTTTACCGGGGCTGGGGCGTACATGGTTACTTGCGGGACCTACTTGAAGCTGCACCATTTCCAGGGCACGGAACGATTGCACTATCTTTGCGAATACCTCCTAGGTCTCGCCGTCGACTACCAGTGGGACGTTCAAGCTTGGGCAGTCTTCCCCAATCACTACCATTTTGTGGCGTTGGCTTCGCCACAATCGAGACCGTTGCTAAGCCTCATGAAGACGCTCCACTCGGACACCGCTTTTGCGGCGAATCAATGGGATGGAGTTCAGGGCCGCCAGGTCTGGTACCAATACTGGGAAACAAAGCTCACCTACCAACGGTCATACTATGCGCGGTTGAGCTACGTGCATCGTAACGCCGTTCATCATGGTTTGGTACGCGAGCCGTCGCTCTACCCCTGGTGCTCGGCGGGCTGGTTTCAGCGGGGGGCATCGACCTCGTTCTACAAAACGATCATGAAATTCGGCACTGAGGGCCTGAAAATCCCGGACGACTTCGAAGTGGATTGGTCATCTGACGCCGCCTGATGAATGCATCTTGGAGTGCGGTAGCAGCAGCTACCGCCTTTTAATGTCTTTAGATTAAGCTTGTCTATCGATTCAGTATTCCTAACCCATATGGCACGAACTAAAAACACCAAATCCGCAGTTCCCCAATCCACCGCCCAGCAACTTGCGAGCCTCGTCAAGTCTTGCCGCGACATCATGCGTAAGGACAAAGGGCTAAACGGCGATCTCGACCGCCTACCCATGCTCACCTGGATCATGTTTCTCAAGTTCCTGGACGACATGGAGCGCGTGCGCGAGGAAGAAGCGAAGCTGGCAGGCAAGAAATTCCGTCGCGCTATCGAGCCGCCTTACCGCTGGCGCGATTGGGCATCGAACCCCGAGGGCGTCACGGGCGACGCGTTGACGGCATTCATCAATCACGATGAGGCCGTGCGCCCGGACGGCAAGCGCGCGGCGGGCCTGTTCACTTATCTCCGGGGGTTAGAAAGCGCCAACGGCGACCGTCGCGACGTGATCGCCACTGTCTTTCAAGGCGTGACCAACCGCATGGCGAGCGGCTACTTGTTGCGGGAAGTACTGAACAAGGTCAACGAAATCCATTTCACGTCCCAGGATGAGATTTACACCCTGGGCCTGCTCTACGAGTCCATGCTGAAGGAAATGCGAGACGCGGCGGGCGATTCCGGCGAATTCTACACGCCTCGCGCCCTGGTGAAGTTTATCGTCACGGTGGTTGACCCGCGCTTGGGCGAGACAGTGCTCGACCCCGCCGCCGGCACTGGTGGCTTCCTTGTCCAGTCTTTCGAGCACTTAAAGCCACAGTGCAAAAAGACCGAGCAGTTTGCGCAACTCCAGCGTGAGACGCTCCACGGCATCGAGCCCAAGTCACTGCCCTATCTGCTCTGCCAGATGAACCTCCTGCTCCACGGGTTGGAATATCCGCAAGTGGCTTCGCACAATGCCCTCGACAAACCTCTGCGTGAAATTGGCGACAAGGACCGGGTGGATGTGATCATGACCAATCCGCCATTCGGAGGTGAAGAAGAACGCGGCATCCTGGGCAACTTCCCCGAGGATAAGCAGACGGCGGAAACGGCGCTGCTTTTCCTGCAACTCATTATGCGCAAGTTGCGGCGGCCGGTGGGCGGTTCCAAAGGTGGCCGATGCGGCATGGTTGTCCCTAACGGCGTGCTTTTTGGCGATGGAGTCTGCGCGCGCATAAAAAAGGACTTATTGGAAGAGTTCAACCTGCACACCATCGTCCGCTTGCCGAACGGTGTATTTGCGCCTTACACCAGTATCGCGACGAACCTGCTTTTCTTCGACCGCTCCGGGCCGACGAAAGAGATTTGGTATTACGAGCAGCCACTCCCTGAGGGGCGAAAGAATTACACCAAGACGCAGCCGTTGCAGTTCGAGGAATTCGCGCCGTGCCTGGAATGGTGGAAAAGGCGGGAAGCCAACGAGCGAGCCTGGAAGGTTCAGGCTGCTGATGTCCTTAAGTACGACGAAAACGGCAATCTGGCTTCCGTGAATCTCGATATTAAGAACCCGAGCGCCAAGCAGGATTTCGAGCACCTGCCGCCCGAACAGTTGGCAGACGATATCATGAAGAAAGAACAGCGCATGGCAGAATTGGTGGCGGAAATCAAAGCATTGCTGTCGGGGCGAATCGCCTAGATAGATGCAGAGATGAGGCCGAACCTACGAGGCAAGTCTGTGAAAACATCACAAATCACCATACCGGTAGCAGCAATGCGCCTGATAAACACGCGGTGTTGCGAGGTCTGGGGAACTTGCAGCATGAAAAATCTCGGCAGTTGGGCATCTGGCTCAGGCTTTCCGCTCGAGTATCAGGGAATGCAGGGGCTCCCCTACCTCTTCTGCAAGGTCAGCGACATGAATCGCCCCGGCAACGAAGTCTACATAAAGACCACAGCCAACACGGTCGACGACCGTGCACTCCAACTTATTCGGGCGAAACTGCATCCGCCAGGCACAGTAATTTTCCCAAAAATCGGCGGAGCAATCGCAACAAACAAACGCAGGATACTCGCTCGCCATTCCGCGATAGACAACAATCTTCTCGGTATCTCCCCGCATAAATCCACTTACCCAGACTGGCTCTTTCAATTCCTGCGAAGCGTCGATTTCGAGGCATATCAGGTTGGCACTTCAGTTCCAGCGTTGAAGCAAGGAACAATCGGTGAAGTCACTGCTCCTTGCCTCTCGATCGACGTTCAGAAGGCAATTTCGCAGTTCATGATTTGGCTCGACAACAAGAAAGTTGAAGAACTGTGGGGGAACGCCCCTCACCTTCCATCTCCACTCGATGAGCAGCGGCGGGTTGTGGCGCGCGTCGAGCAACTCGCCGCTAAAATCCAAGAGGCCCGCAACATACGCCAGCAAGCAATTGGTGAAGTGGGTCCCCTATTCTCCGGCGCATTATCAACGTTAACTGCCAACTCCGGTGCGACCCCGTCTAGATTGGACAGTATATGTGCACAGGTCACGGATGGAGAACATGCTACTCCTGCTCGCATCCCCGAGCGGGGCGTGCCCCTCGTCACAGCAAAAAACGTGAGGGATGGATATTTGGACCTAAAAGTCACGGACTTTTTGACACCTGAAACGGCGGAAAAGTGCTGGCAAAGATGTCACCCGAAGCACGACGATGTTCTGATGGTTTGTGTTGGCGCCACAACGGGACGTGTCTGCCGACTGCAAAATCCGCCTCCGATTGTGATAGTCCGAAGTGTTGCGCTCCTCCGACCTAACACCGATTCCATCGAGCCACGTTTCCTAGAATATTCTCTCGAAAGCGCAGAGTGTCAGAGGCAGATCTGGGCAAGTGTGAAGCAAGCTGCCCAACCTTGTCTGTATATTCACCGAATCAAGAATCTCACTGTACCCGTGCCGTCGCTTCCCGAGCAGCGCCGCATCATCGCCTACCTGGACAACCTTCAGGCCAAGGTGGGCGCGCTCCGGAAACTCCAGGCCGAAACCGCCGCCGAACTTGACGCCCTCATGCCTTCCATTTTGGATAAGGCATTTCGAGGTGAATTGTAGGAGGCATATGGCACAAAGGAAACAGCAAGCAAGAGAATCTGTTCCCGTAACGCTGCCCCCGCAGCGCGCAATCGAATTACTACGAAAGCAGCTCGCTCCTATCGACGAAATCAAACAGTTGCAATATAACGATCCAGAAATTATGAAGTGGGCGCTCACGACTGAGAGCATTCTGGATGGAGCCTTCGGGAAACCAGATGGCGAAAAGCACAAAAACACGTGGGAGTTCGCCCACTGCGCTGGTGGGCCGGCGCTCATGAACATGACCGGCGGCGCGATTCAAGGAAATCACATACGCCGAACCGAAAGAAGGAAGGCGATCTTGGAGTCCATCATCGAGCAGCTTGAGATATTGGCGCCACCGGCGGCTCAAGTTGCTCCTGGCCAATACCAATTTCACCCTGAAATTGAGCGCGTCAGCGGAGAACTCTTCCGCGACGGCCATTACAAGCAAGCTGCTCTGGAAGCGTATATCCGAGTTATAGACGAAGTGAAGGCGAAGTCTAGGCTGGGCTTAGACGGCGACCCGTTGATGAACCAAGCATTTGGATGTGACAAGCAAACTCCGGTCATTCAGTTCAACAGCCTCCAGAGCGACGCCGAGCGCGACGAACAGAGGGGCATCATGTTCCTGTTCAAAGGGGTCGTTGGCCTGAGGAACTCAAAGGCCCACAGCAACACCCTTTTCAACGACCCAAGCCGCGCGCACGAATACCTGGCCCTGGCCAGCCTTCTGATGCGCGTGTTGGAAATCGCCACCATCAATCGACCGTAGCGGACACGTTGAAGCGCCTCGAGGCCCGCCCCCACGCCCCCTTCGAGGGCTGCGCTCCCTGGGGCCCGCAACCAGAAGGAGCGGAAAGCGGCGCGGGGTGGCGCGAGAGGCGCCGCCAATAGGCTAGACATATCGGCTACTATCAAGCGGGCAAGCCGCTAAGTGTGCCAATATGCCACACTCATACGCTCGCCAGCATATCTTCAGCATTCTTCTAACCCATTGAAAACACATGGTAATATGATGTCACTGGCGCAGAGCACTTCAAAAAAACGGGACGCATGGCGCAAATGGAAATCACTCCCCTGGAAGGCGACAATGTATTTTCTGGCGGCTGCAACCTCCACCCCGAGTTGCCTCAAGCCAACATTGTTGCATTGTTCTAAACTGCCTATGAGGTCGCAAGCGGAGCCTGGCGGCTTTAGTTGTTCTCCTATTCATCGCCGCGCGTCAAGAAAATGTTATCGGGCTTGAGGTCGCGGTGGATGATGCCGAGTTTGTGCGCGGCGTTCAGCCCGCGCGCTACTTGCGAGAGGATTTCAGCGCACTCCGCCACGGGCAACGCGCCGCGCCTGCGAAGCGCATGGCGGAGCGTCTCGCCTTCCAGATATTCCATCGCGATGTAGGGAGTGCCATCGTCAGATTGGCCCGACTCGTAGATGGTCACGACATTGGTATGACGGATTCGCGCCGTGGAGGTCGCTTCATCGTGAAAACGCAGGAGGAATTCGGGATCATCCAGCAGCCGGCGGCTCAGGACCTTTAACGCCACGGGACGATTCCCGAGGGCAATTTGCTCCGCAAGAAAGACCGCTCCCATGCCTCCCGCACCCAGCTTCTTGACAATTCGATAACGCCGCGCGAGACCGCTGGCAAGCTCAGACTCGGTAACACTGGAAGCGGAAGGAAGCGGCGTGCCGTCTTTCAGACAGAAATCTGCGTCGTCGGGATACGTTCGCTGGCACTTAGGGCAGGTGCGCACGGTTACTCACCGAGCCGTCGAGGGGCTGCTGAGCCGTGCATATACTACAACTCTTCGTGTCTACGGGCAACGGAGCCGCCGACGATTGCCGATGGTCGATTGCCGATGGTCGATTTGAAAAAGCGTGTAGCGAACTGGACCGCTGTCAATCGTCAATCGTCCATCGAAAATCGGCAATTCTAGAACTTCCGGTTCCACTCCCGCGGCCAGCGTTCGATCACCACCTTGGTCTGGGTGTAAAACTCCACGCCGTGGCGCGCCTGGGCGTGCAAGTCACCAAAGAAGCTCTCGCCCCACCCGCTGAAGGGGAAGGTTGCCAAGGGCGCCGCCACGCCGATATTGATGCCCACGTTGCCGGCGCCGACCTCGTAGCGGAAACGCCGGGCGCTGGCGCCGTCGCGGGTGAAGATGCAGGCCATGTTGCCGTAGCTGCGGGCATTGACCATCTGGATCGCCTCGTCGAGCGATCTGGCGTGCATCATACTCAACACCGGGCCGAAGATCTCGGTGCGGGCAATCTCGCCCTGCTGTGGAACGTCATCCATGACGGTCGGGAAAACGAAGAAGCCCTCCTCGTAGTTCTTCACCTTCTTGCCCCGCCCATCCACCAGGACGCTCGCCCCTTCGTGCTCTCCGCTGGCGATCAGCGCTTCGATGCGCGCCTTACTCGAGGCCGAGATGACCGGCCCCATCTCCACTCCCTGATCCAGTCCGTAACCCACCTTGCGGCTGCTGGCAGCTTCGACCAACTGCTCGGTCAGCACTTTTTTCGCCTCGCCCACGGTGATGGCGACCGAGGCTGCCAGGCAGCGCTGCCCGGCGCAACCGAAGGCAGAGTCGGCCAGGATATTGGTGGTCATCTCCATATCGGCATCCGGCATGACCACCACCGGGTTTTTGGCCCCACCTTGGCACTGGGCGCGCTTGCCGTTAGCCGCAGCTCGGCTGTAAATGTGGCGTGCCGTCGCTGTGGAACCGACAAAGCTGACCGCCCGAATGACGGGATGGTCGAGGATGGAGTTGACCGTCTCTTTGCTGCCGTTTACCAACTGCACCACGCCGTGCGGGAAGCCAGCGACCTCGAGCAGGTGGAAGAGCTTGTTGGAAGTCAGCGGCACGCGCTCGGAGGGCTTCAGGATGAAGCAGTTGCCAGTCGCCAAGGCATAGGGCATGAACCAGAACGGGATCATGGCTGGAAAGTTGAAAGGCGTAATAGCCGCGACCACCCCCAGTGGCTGGCGGATCATGTGCTCGTCGATCCCTGAGGCAATATCCTCGCTGTTGTAACCCTGCATCAAGGAAGGGATGCCGCAAGCCACCTCCACATTCTCGACGGCGCGTCGCAATTCGCCGATGCTCTCGGCGTAGGTCTTGCCGCACTCGTTGGTGACGCCGCGCGCCAGGTCGTCCAGGTTCTCCTCCAGCAGAGCCTTGAGTTTGAACAGCGGTTGGATCCGCTCGCCAGCCGGTCTGCGCCGCCATTCAGGAAATGCCTTCTGAGCCGCCGCGGCCGCTGCATCCACTTCCTCTGCCGGCGAAAGCGGCACTTCCGCTAGGACCTGCGCCGAAGCCGGGTTGAGCACGTTCAGAGCCTCCACCGCGCTCGAAGGCCGCCAGGTGCCATCTATGAAGTTTTCCAGGCGCTTGAGCATTCTCCCTCTCCTCTCTTTCTCGGTGCGATCAGAGGCAATAGCGTTGCTTCTTGGGGCTTCTTCGTAGGCAGCCCGCGCCTCTGGCAGCAACTGTTAGGCCTCGACACCTGGTTGAACACCTCCAGGTTTCGCAGCGGGCCGTACAGCTCTGCTCAAGATTCCCACGCCATCATGACCTTAGGCATTGGAATGGGCAACGTGACGCAATAAGCCCGCCTCAGTAAACATGCGAATGACGATTCCGAAAAACCGGCTGATCTCCGGCCCAGAGTTATTCTACCCCGAAACATCCGCCGCGCCAGCGGGTTGGTTCAGACGCCCCCGGTTGGAAAGTCAGACCCACGAACAGATAAGGGAATGCGCCGCGCACAGTCGAATTCCTGGCGCGAATCCCACACCTCCAGGAATAGGGCAGACCTCTCTGGCGGAGTGCGTAGGGCCCGCCGCGGCGGGCGAGACAGGTTCGCGCTACTCGTTTCCTCCGCCTTTAAAATCCTGTCCTTTTGGCAGTTTTCTGGCGTATTTTATAAATGCATCACTTCACTTTCTTTGAGGGAGCGAGATGGCGATGAAAGCGTTGTTCTTTGAAGGCATTCATGCAGATGCAGTCGCAACATTCTCCCGCGCCGGCTATGATGTCAGAACCCTGCCCGGAAGCCCGGATGCCGCCGTACTCGTTCAGGAAATCCGAAATGTTACCGTGCTCGGTATCCGGTCCAAGACAAGAATCACCAAGTCTGTTCTTGAATCTGCTCCTGAACTACTTGTGGTAGGCGCCTATTGTATCGGAGTCGAGCAAATTGACTGCGCCAGTTGCACCGAACAGGGTATCGCAGTGTTCAATGATCCCCACAGTAACACCCGATCGGTGGCAGAGCTCGCCTTGGGAGAAATCATCGTGTTAGTGCGGCGGGTTTTTCACACCAGCCTCGCTCTTCACCGCGGCGCTTGGCACAAAAGCTCGAAAGGTTGCCATGAAGTTCGTGGCTTGACACTCGGCATCGTGGGCTACGGCAAGATTGGCTCTCAACTTTCTGAATTGGCAGAGGCCATGGGGATGAAAGTCATCTTCTGCGATGTGGCGGAGGTCCTGGCGCGCGGGAACGCAAAGAACTGCGCGTTTTCGGAGCTGCTTCAAACAGCGGATGTGGTTTCCCTTCACGTTGACGGCAAACCGCAAAACAGGAATTTCTTCGGCGAAGAAGAGTTCCGCATGATGAAAAGGGGATCGGTTTTCCTCAACTTGAGTCGAGGTTTCGTGGTTAATCATGAAGCGTTGGCGGAAAACCTGAAGAGCGGCAAGCTGAGCGGGGCGGCCATTGATGTTTTCCCCGAAGAGCCGGGCAGCGGGGGACTTTTTTCCAACTCACTCCAGAACCTTCCCAACGTCATTCTGACGCCGCACATCGGAGGAAGTACCGAAGAAGCTCAGCAAAGCATTGGACAATTCGTTTCGGCGCAGATGTGCCGCTACTTACAAACCGGCAACACCAGGCTCAGCGTGAATCTGCCCCACTGCCAACTCGAGAGCGCCCCTCAGAATCACAGGCTGGCACACATTCATAGGAACATTCCCGGAATGTTGCTCGCCATAAACCGGGTGTTCGCGGAACGAGGCATCAACGTGGAACGACAAGTCTACGACACCAAAGGGACTGTCGGGTATGCCATCCTGGACATCAATCATGAGTGGGACGACGGTCTCATCGCCGCGCTCGAAGCCATACCTAGCACCATCCGATTCAGAGTTCTTTACTAGCGGGTGCGCGACCTGGAAGAGTCCAGCGGCCAGAAATGAGGCAGCCCCAAGGGAGATTTGCACTGTTAACGCAATTCCCATTCTTCTTGCAATGTTGGTGCCGGAGGCCGTGCATCGTATTGTTTTCAAAGCTGTTAGCTACCATGCGTTCCTGTGCATGTCTGTGGCATATTGCCACATGGGGCAGGCATTGTGTGACGCCTGTCAGGAAGAAACGACCCCGTCCGTCATCTCCAGCCCGGCATGCTTCGCTTGAGCATAGGCTAACTTGTGTAAGCCTACATTCGGAGGGGCCGCGAGCCTTCGCAGAGGTCAGAAAGCGACGTCTGCGCCACCCGCCCTGTTCCCTTCCTCGCAATCTGCAATGTCAAATCTCCATTGCTTTTAGTCCGCCCGACTCGCCTCCCAGCGGGTGCGCGCTGGCCGGTGCGCCTGCTTGGTCGCTCCCCGTAGACGCCGTCCGTTAGCCGGTTTTGAGGTGACCACCGAGGAAGGACGCAGAGCCTCGCTCGCCGGCAGTTGGCGGTGTAATACCTTGACCCCCTGAAGATCAATCTTGCAATCGAACGCCTCGTGAGGGATACTCACCCCGATGGCAGCGACTATTTTTCAGGACATTAAGGGTTCTCTCCGCCAGCTCTATCTGGAAGACGAACGCCCTTGGCTGGTCGGCTTCAGCGGCGGCAAGGATAGTACTATGCTGGCGTCGCTGATTTTCGACGTTATCCTGTCCGTCCCCGCCGAGCAAAGAAAAAAGGCCGTGTCGGTTGTTTGCACTGACACGCGTGTCGAGATTCCCGCCATCGTGGAAACGGTTGAAGGCATGCTGGACCGCATGCGGAAGTGCTCCCAGCAGAACGGCCTTAACATCGACGCCAATTTGCTGAAGCCAACAATCGAGGAGTCGTTCTGGGTCAACATCATCGGTCGTGGCTACCCGCCGCCCAACCGTACCTTCCGCTGGTGCACGCAGCGGATGAAGATTGATCCGGTCAACGTTTTTGTGCAGCAGCGTCTCGGTCACTGGGGAGAGGCCATCCTCCACCTCGGTGCGCGCCGCGCCGAAAGCTCCACCCGCGCTCAGACGATGGCGGGCCGAGAAACGCGCAATGGGCTGCACCGGCATCCCGACTTGCCCCGCGTGTGGGTGTCCAATCCGATTGAATTCCTCACCACTGAGGACGTTTGGGCCTACCTGCTCCAGAAACCCAACCCGTGGGGCGGTGACAACCGGCCCCTCTACAAGCTCTATGCCAGCGCCTCGAACGGCGAGTGTCCCATCCAAATCGACACCAGCACGCCGAGTTGCGGCAATAGCCGTTTCGGATGCTGGACCTGCACGGTGGTTGACCGCGACAAGGCCAGTGAAGGACTGCTCGCCAGCGGCGACGAGCGCATGGAAGAACTTATCGAATTTCGGGAGAAGCTCCTGTTCTTCCGCGATCCCGCCAACGGCAAACGCGACACCCGCCGCATGAACGGTAACCAGGGCCCCGGCCCACTCTTGATCACCGCCCGTCGCGAACTCCTGGCCAAGTTGCTTGCCTTACAGGAAAAGGTTCAATTGCAGCTCATCAGTCCCGAGGAGCTCCTACTCATCCAGCAATTGTGGAAGGCCGCCCGCGACCCCGACGACGGGCGCGGAGTGGCGCGCATCGTCAACCGGCAGAAAGGTGTCATCATGAACGCCGACTTGACCGAACTCAGCCGCCTGCGGGAAATGGAAGACAAGATCGCCGCCGAAAAGGGCATTAGCGCCGAAACCCTGCGGCGCATGGTCGCCAAGGTGGAAGAATACAGCGAAAGTCACCGCGCCATGGGCCTGCCCGACGACCTGCTCAATATCCTCAAGGATGACCTGGAACGCTCGGCGCCGTCGAGGAACTGAGATAACCCATGCCCACATCTGTCATTCTGAGCGCAGCGAAGAATCTCGCTCTGAGCTCTTGAGGCGAAACCAGCGAGAGGGCGTTCAGACGGCGTGAGCGACGGGGGCCCATGAAGGCCTACTACGTTTACATCATGGCCAGTAAGTCTCGCACCCTGTATACGGGCGTGACGAACAACCTGGAACGGCGGGTTATTGAGCACCGGCGCAAACTCGTCCCCGGATTCACCGTACGCTACAACATCAACCGCTTGGTGTATTACGAAGTTTGCGGTGACGTCGTGGCCGCAATCAGCCGGGAAAAGCAGATCAAGGGCTGGACACGATTGAAGAAAATCGCGCTCATCGAGTCGCTCAACCGCGACTGGAAGGACTTGAGCGACGGATGGCCCAGCTAGTGAGCGCAGGACCGGCTGGAGCAAGAAGACAGAGCGAGATTCTTCGCTGCGCTCAGAATGACAGATTGGGCGGGTCTGTCCTGGCGGAGCGAGCTAACTCACCATGCCCGGCGCATCAAACCTCCGGGATTGTCATGCTGAGCGCAGCGAAGCATCTCGCACTGTTCCTTCGTCCCAACCTCAGAGCGAGATCCTTGCGGAGTTTACCCTGAGCGAAGCGAACGGGCTCAGAATGACAGTTCCCACATTCGGCGCCGACTTATCACCGCCGTCTCCTGAACGACTGTATTGTAGTCATGAATAGACCTGACTACTGGCTCACGAAGTTTTCGAAGCTGCGCGTCGACCGCGCCCGAGGCGACCCCGCTCCACACAAACCGCTCCTGCTTCTCGCGCTGTGCGACCTCGCAGAGCAGGGCGCTCTGCCTCGCGACGTCTTGCCACTGTCGCCCGAGCTCGCTTTTCGATTTTACACGTATTGGGGTATCGTGGCCTCAAGACGGCCTCAACGGCCCGACGTACGCTTGCCGTTCCATCATCTTTCAGGCGACGGAATATGGAGTGTCCTTGACCCACAAGGTAATCCGTCGCCCGACAGAATGATGACCCGATTCGCAAAACTGCCCAGCGACTTGGTCGCTTTTCTGGAGGATCCGGCAAATCGCGAGAAAGCACGACGTCTGCTTATTGCGAAGTACTTCCGCCCGTCAGAACAAATAGCATTGTATGAGATGATCGGGCTGCCCGTTCCCAGCCGTCAGGAAATCGAGCAAAACGCCGCCTACAAATCGCCCGAAGAAGCCCAACTGGCGGGGCGCGAAGCACGGTTCAGAATCAGAGTCGTCAGTGCGTATAATTTCACTTGCGCGTTAAGTGCCTACCGCCTCACCACCATCACCGCCGGTAGCATAGTTGACGCCGCGCATATCCACGAATTCCGAGACAGCCGAAACAACGATCCCCGCAATGGAATCGCATTATCGAAGAATGCCCGTTGGACATTCGATCGGGGGCTATGGACGATTGCAGACGACTACCGAATTATCGTTGCAATTGGACATTTTGCAGAAGCAGGACCGAACAAGGATAATCTACTCGCAAGCTATCACGGAAAACGACTTCATCTTCCGGAAGATAGAACTCTTTGGCCCGATCCAATTCACCTTGCTTGGCATCGAAAGAAAAGATTTAAAGCGGTATAATGGTTTTGTAGCTATCGAAACTTTTGTTATCATGCATTGCGTTGCGACTCTGTTATAGCCTGAGGTAGTGCGGCGCAAAGCACGCGGTGAAACGGCCTTGCCCTCAGGCCGACAAACCCGGCTTCGGACAAGGGAGTCCGGCCGCTAATGGGGAAAATCAAGGAGCAGGTCCTTCGAGAATTCGGGGATGCTGGTGCTGACACGCTCGACCGCTATGCAGCGCAAATTGATTACACTGTCTTTTGGTGCATCCGCATGTTGCGGCCAGAGGAGGGAATTGACGGCGTTATACCTGAAGGCGTCGAAGATGTAGTGCTAGTGCGTCCCGCCTCAATTGAGCTGCATCAAATCAAAACGCGCGATGAGAGCCAGGGGCCGTGGACGACAAACGAAGTAGTCCCAATCCTTTGTAAGCAGTACTACCATAGGCGGGCATTTCCGAATCGCAACCATTTTTTCCACTTCGTATCGGAGAGGATGGCTGAACGTGTCGACCGATCCCGCAAGAAACGCGATTGCCCCCTCTATAGGATAAAGGCTCTGCTCGAAATTGAACGAGACGGGCAGCGCTTAAAAGCTGAAGAATCCAAAGAGCTCACGAAAATCGAAGAATCTCTTGTTCCGGTCATCATAGAGGAGCTTCGCTCTATTGGCGAAGTTGTTTGTAAAGCGGACGCACTTTCGTTCCTGCACTCGACACGCATCGAAACCGATTCTCAACTGGTAAGGCACCCCCCGTGCATCGAAGAATTGGCGGCCACTTTAGAGGAGCATTCGCCGGGAGGGCATTTCTCTGTGCGTCAACTCAGCCTGATATACGACCGTTTAGTGCTGTTGGTGCTGCGGAAAATAATAACCGGCAAGGATTTGAATTCTCGGACGATCAGGCGAGACGACGTATTAAATTGTCAATACGAGTCATTCGCCCCGTTACCTGGTTGCCCCGATCTAAATAACGTGCCAGGACAGACCGTCGTGGAGAAGAAGGCGTACTTGGGTGGGTTCGATCCTGCGGAGATCAGAGGTTTCAATAAGCAGAAGGCGCTGACCGAATGGGAGAATCGCAAGCTAGACTCTTTGGACCTCTCGGGCCCGGTCCAGCATCTAGCAGCAGCCTTGGTTGATCAGCATTACCAATGCCGACGGGAGGTTTCCATGGCTCGGCCTCTGGATTTACGTATCGGCCCAGCGATTTTGGCTCTTGTCCGGCCCAAGCTGAAGGCCATCGCAAATCAGTACCTCCCAGATGTAAAGCCGGTCGATGAACAATTTTGTCTCGGGCTTTTATGGATCGAGACAGGTCTTTGCAATGTTTGGTGGCATCCTGTAGTCACGGATAGCACGACATAGGAGAGCAGCGAACTTGCGCGAACTCGTCAAAACAAAAGAGAGTCTCGCCTACCACGGCGCTCGCTTGCTGCTTGTTATAGCGCGCTGCGGCAAACCGCGGAAAAGCCCCGCCCGAACACTTCCTGGTATTGTGGGCCGCACACTCCTCGCGAAATTGGACTTTTTCGTCAGATATCCGAGTTACCTGAAAAAGGCTGCCGAAATTCTGAATAGGAAAGGCTTAACGGCCAATCTTCAAGCTACTGCATTGAAGGAAATGGAGTCTGTCGAATCACGAATGGTCAGGTATCGCTACGGCCCCTGGGATCACGTGTATTACCCAGCCTTGGCTTACTTGCTCGGGAAGAGATTAATTGAAATTCAAGAAGCGCCGGGTGTCGAGGTGTTTCGGCTCACGGCCCAGGGTGTGCGATTAGCAGACGAATTGGCGTCGAATGATGATTTTCGCGATTTGGCCGAACGAGCCGAAGCAGCGTACCACCTCTTCAACAAATACAGCGGTAATCGCCTGAAAGATTTCATCTACGCTTATTTTCCCGAGGTGGTCAACCATAAGATAGGGGAGAAGATTTAGCGCGCAATGGGCTCACCTAAACTCACAATTCGGCGAGTACTCGTCAAAGGGAGCTACTCTTGTGACCTGTCCTTCGATTCAGGCTTAAGTGTCGTGTATGCTGAGAAGAGTCATAAAGATCCCAGATCCACAAATCGCTGCGGCAAGACCTCGCTAATCGAATTAATTCAGTACGGGCTGGGGAGACGGAGTGATGACAGAAAGAAGTTCTACTTTGCCCCCATCTTAAACAAGTTGCAAACACTATGGCTCGAAGTAGAAATCAACGGAGCGAGTCTGACAATTGAACGTTCGCTCAGTGAATTGTCCGCAAAACTGGGGGTCCGTGAAGGTCCTTATGTGCCTGGCATCGAAAAGAGTCCATCGGAAATGGTCAGCGTCGAAGACATGTCTGATCTGATGCTCGCCTCACTCGGCATCCCGAAGGTTGCGGTGAAGACCGCGAAGGGCGATCCATCTCCGCTGACTTTTCCGAGCCTAATGCGTGCCTTTATCCTCCATCAGGAGGACAGCTTTGGCGCAATACTGGATAAGATCATCCCAGATAGAAGGCGTTCTGACATTCTGGGGTTCTTAACACGCGTGACCCCGCTCGAGCGGTTTACACTCGAGGACAAGCTGGGCGAGGTTCAGCGGAAACTTCAACAGGCAGAAGTGGGCTACACAGCCATCCAGGCCTTCCTAGTGCGACACGGTGTTCCCTCCCTGCTTGAAGCATCAGAACTCGTAGCGGCTAGAAAGGCTGCGTTAGGTCAGGCCAAGGACGTGCAGAGGTCGGTGCAGCGGCACATAGCAGCGGGAGAACCCACAGGAGCGCCCGAGGGGCAATTGGACAGGCTCCGACAGGAACTTCTAGTCACCAAGCGCGACGCTGCGCAAATCGAAGCATCGGGGGCTGCACTCAAGCAAGAGGAGGCGCGACTCGAGGAACTACTGGCATCCATTTCGGTGGATAGACAAAGGGCTCAGCGCTTACAGAGTTCGAGTGTGGTACTCAGCACAGTCGATTTCGGAATATGTCCACGTTGTCTCAACGAGATCGGTAGCGAAATGAGAGCGCGCGAGAGCCACGGAAGATGTTGTCTCTGCAACAGGCCAATAAGCACCACTTCCGACACGCCGCCGAGAGGTCAGCCGAAGACTGCGGATATCGACCAGCAGGTTCAAGAGGCCCAAGCCATACTCGACGATACACGGCAAGAACGACAGCGTTCCGAACGGCATCTGCAAGTCCTGCATGCCCATGCCAACGAAATAGGGCAGGAAATCGAAACCCAGTCGCGTGTTTATGTTACGCCAGCCGTCGACAGGCTCTTGGCAACTTCTCAGGATGTCGCTAGCGCGGAAGCGGAGTTGGCTGGGGCACAGGGTCTGCTCAGGCAGGCAGAAGCGCTTGAAGCGATCAGTAGGGAACTCGATGCCCTCCGACAGGAGCAGGCCCAATTGCAGGACCAACTGAAGGAGGCTGCGAAGCCGCATCGAGCGGTAACAGATGAACTACGCCAAATCTACGGGGCGGTCCTGAGGGCCATCGATTTTCCCGGATTCCGAGATTGTTCTGTGAATCCCTACACCCTCATGCCGAACATAAACGGGCAGCTTTATATTCACACTGGAACCGCCCTGAAGGGTTTAGCAACCGTTGCCTACCATCTGGCTCTTTTTGAGCTTGCGCAAAGGAGAGAAACTTTTCTTCCGCGTATCCTCATTATCGACTCACCAGCAGTCGGTGACCTCAACGACATCAACCACGATAGGCTCCTTCGGTACATTGCGAATCTCGCGACGACGCCGTCCGCAAGTCCTGGACGTGATCCGGATCCAGACGCGGAGCCAGGGTGGCAGATCATCCTCACAACCCGGCGGCTGGTTCCGGAACTGAGGCAGTTCGTAGTAGAGACAATCAGTTCTCCTGATCGGATGCTCCTCCGCGAACGCTCGATGGATTCCGATAAGGGCCGGTGAACAACGCATTTGGTGTGGACAAATCTATGACGCGGTCAGAGCTTCTCAAACAAATGCTAACGCAGTCCGATTTTCTGGCATTCTCCTCTGGCGACCTTACAAGAATCGAACAAAGGCAGAAAAGCGCTACGCGTGTGTATGCCCGCATCGCCTACCAGTGGGAGGGCCCCCAACACACATCTCGAAAGGGCTTAGCCACAGGCCTGAAGCAAGAACTTCGATCTTTGTTTGATGATGTTGCATCCAACTTTCCAGACCCAAAGTACAAACTTGATTTCTCACCTCTGCGAGCCGAGGCGGGCAGATATCTTCTTCGTAGGATTCTTTTGGACCTTTTCTCGGCGGATCTGGTTTTTTTTGACCTCACCTACTTAAACCCAAACGTCTTTTTTGAGCTTGGAATCGCGTATTCGTTGAGTCGTCGGGTTTTGCTCCTCATCCGCGAAGACATGAGACACAAGGTGCCCTCCGATATGCAAGGGTTAACCCTGACCACCTACTCTGATGAAGACGACTTCTGGTTTGACTCATCTACGCGAAGCGACCTCAAGAGCCACATCCGGAATGTAATTAAAGAGAAACGCTCCCATAACCGGTAATTGGAGGAAACTTAATTTGAACGGCCATCACCGCCCGCCGCTTGCACTGCGTCGCAGTGGTACAGCACGCCTCGCGACCGGCAAATTTCCGCGATCCGTTCGACAGGGAACAACACACCCGTTTCGTTGTTCGCCCACATGAGCGACACCACGGCGGTCTGATCAGTAATGGCAGTTTCGAGGTCGGCCAATTTCAACAAGCCGTCACGGTCAACAGGTAGGTAGGTGACGCGATAGCCCGGTTCATGTAGCGGCGACTTTACGTCGCCAGGTTTTGGTGCGCGATCGCGAGGGGATGGCGAGGTAAACTCGCCGCTACGAGGGTCTTTTGGCGAGAGCAGTTCGCTGCCATGCCGGGGGCCTTGAGGGGAGCTACAGAGTGCGATTTTCGTGCCCGTACCTGGCGGGTGAAGTAGAACTTACCGAGGAGCGAGAGAAGCATATTGGGGAGCGACACCCAGAGCTGTTGCCCCAGTTTCGCGATCGCATTCGTGTGACCCTGGCAGAGCCTCACGAGGTTCGGCGCAGCGCCCGCTCCGCCCATGCCCGCTTGTTCTCACGCTGGTTTGATGACATCATGGGTGGTAAGCATGTTGTTGTCGTAGTGGTAAGCGAAGTCACGGCGCGACGGCACTGGGTGATAACCGCATACCTGGTCCGCAAGCTGGGACAAGGAGACGTGGAATGGACGCGAAGTTAACCTTCAAGTACGACCGGGAAGCTGACATCCTGCACATTGACAAGTGCCCGCCGTATCCTGCCCAGGAATCGGAGGAATTGGGCGACGATGTTGTGGCGCGCCTGAATCCCACCACGCGCGAAGTGGAGAACCTGGAGGTGATGTTCTTCTCCGCGCGCCTGTTGCGGAGCGACCTCTTTGAATTGCCCGTCACCGCGGACCTACGGTTGACGGTACCCTAACCTGAATTCAGCGCCACGGCAGCGCAGACTCTCGTTTTTCAGAGAGTCTGCGGCTTTTCCTTCAAGTTCGCGCTCCTTCATTTACCAACAACCGTACGCGGTCGACCGCCAGAACGAGATTCCCGCTCACCTCCCTGCCCAGACGCCCAGTGTAATCGCGCGTGCCCGACCACTCCGGGTCCCGCCGCAGCAGCACGAGGCCATGACGCAGATCCTGGAGAGACGACGCCAGCCACCGGACCATGCGCGCCTCCCGCATCTCCTCTTTCGCCAGCAACAGATTTCCCATACGCCTTCTTGTCTCGTCCTCCGCCTCCGCCACGCTGAGCCCGCGTTCCCGGGAGCGGCGCAGACGCATCTCCCGATGAAACTCGAGCTCCTCGTTGAGCTCGCGGTCCAGGGCGGACGCCACGCCCAGTGTCAGCATAACCGTTAATGCAGGATTCTTGCTAGCGCAGGCCGAAGCCCTTCCCTGGCATTAGCCACATCACCAAGCCCAGCCACGCCAGCAGGCTCACAAAGTAGGCGGTGGTTACGCGGCTGGGGTGTGGGGGCATGTCCTTTGTAAATAAGCGGTATCCGGCTCCCAGGGCCACGAGGCAGAACACACTTTGCCCCAACAGCAGCCAGAGGGCAAGGCAGGCGGTCAAGAGCCCGAGGCGCTCCGCCTTGTCCATTGCCGCCGCGGCCTGGCCGCCATCCAACACCCAAACGGGGATCAGGTTGAGCACATTCAGCCAGGCGCCGGCGCGCGCCAGTGCGGCCCAAATTCCATTGCCTGTCGCCCACCAGAGGAGCGAACACGCTGCCGCGGCGAGGCATCCTGCCAGCGGCCCCGCCAGGCTCACGGCCGCTCGTGTCTCCCCCGAAACTCCCATAGCTTGCCAGCGCACATAGGCGCCCAGTCCCGGCAGAAACACCGGCATTTCCGCCGGCAGCCCTCGACGTTTGATATCCAAGAAGTGGCCCAGCTCGTGAATGAGAATCAGCGCTACAAACCCCAACCCGAATTTCCGCCCATAGAGAGACCAATAGACGCCCATGAAGGCCGCCAGGCTGAGCAGGAAATTCAGCTTGAAGATAGAGAGGAGAACCTTGGCCTTAGCCAGCGCAAGGGCCACGGGCGCCAGCGGCCCCAGTTTGCTGACCCATTTGCTTCTGGTCTCCGCCTGCGCTGCCGTCCTTGCAGCCAGTTCCAGATGACGCACGCGGCTGCGAACCCACTCCGCCTGCGTGGACTCCGGCGGCAGAAGAGGCAATGCCTTTAGCCAATGCTCGCGCGCCTGCCGAGGTTTGCCCTGGCCTTCCAGCGTCCTGGCTTGTGCCGCCAATTGCTCCAACACCTCGGCATGGACCAGAGCATGGCACCGCGGGCAGGCGAGAGCTCCCGGCTCAAGCTCGCCCGAGCAGCTTTTGCAGGTTCGCAACGGTGGCAAGATTATGTAAGACACAATATTAGCAGCGCTGTCTAGCCGGTATTCGTTTGCCCTGAGGCTGGCGTGGAGCTCTTGAAGGGCCCGAGGATCTGGATCGAGGTCCCTCGAGCGAGCTGCCATGCAATACGGATTCCCACGAAAAGAATCACCAACCCGATCATTCCGTGGAGAGGATCCTGCAGTTCAAGGAAAGGCGAGGCCAACCCGATCAGCACCAGCATCACCAACGCTGCCCCCGGACTTACGGAGCGCTTTGCTGAAGGCGGTTTCTGCTCCGGAGCAGGCGAGACGTTCCTTAAGGGTTGTCCCGATGGCGACCGCAGCGATTGGGACTGCTCCGTAGGGGCCGCCTTCCGAGCCTTGGACACTTGCGAAACCCAGATCGGAATGGCTGCCATCGAGACCGCAGCATAGGTCAATGCCACGGCGGCAATTTGGTATCGCCGTCCGCCTATTCCCCCCGATCCCATCCTGATGGCCTTCCCCACAATATACCCAACAGCCAGGGAAACGTAGCCGATCATCCAGCCGGTGATGATGCCGAAAGCGGCGTAGAGAATCAGTCCCAAGATGGCGCCCCCCACCCCGAAAAGCAGCCCGCGCGTGAATGCCCCAGGGCTGTCCTGGGGGATTGGGCGTTTCACCCCTTCCACGCAGGCAGGGCACGCCATCGCCCCGTTCAAGCGGTAATAGCTTCCAGTTATAGCTTGGTTACAGGATTTGCAGCGGTCAGTCCCAGGCGCACCGGGATATTCGGCCCTGCTGAACTGAGGAGTGCCGTTGGTAAAGGCGGGGTCTGACATGGGCGGAAAATAGCACAGGACGCATATGACTACAAGAGCAATTTAATAGGCTCATCCTGATCGGCGTCCTGGGATTCATTATGGAACCCACCCTGAGGGCTGAAAACACCAGCGAAAGCGCAAGGGAGGCGGCAGGTAGACGATGGTATGGCCCGCCGCAGCGGGTTAGGGAAGAAAGACCCAGGCAGTGAGCAGAATCCGCCGCTTCTGCCGCACCAGCTATAAAAGTCAAGTTTCAGCGAATTTGGCCGATTAACTATCTGAGGAGTGTGAGAATCCCCCGCGGTAGTTCCAGGAGGCTGGGCGGGCTGCCTCGTCCAGGGGATGTACTGGGCTACTCAAGGGTTGAGGGGTGGAAGTGTGATTTGCGGCCGAAAAAACCTCTGATAGGCATTCCGAATGGAGGGGATGCCCTGCGAGGATGATTGGCGGCACGCCGAAAAAGCCTCTCCGCAGGTTGATTCCAAGGCAAACTCCTTATGCCGGGGATGCGCGCGAAGGGAGAAGAGGCTCTGTCATGACGATCTTGATTGCCGATGATGATCGTGGCTTGGTGCTTTTCTTGTCGAGGCATTTGCTCAAGAGAGGATTTGAGGTCGCCGGCGCTTATGATGCCATGCAGGCTTCCGTTACGGCAATGCGCAAACCCATCGACGCGGTGATTCTCGACATCAACATGCCGGCCGGAACCGGCTACGAGGTGCTGAAACGGATGCGCTCCAATCCGAAAAGTAGCCTGATTCCGGTCATCGTGCTCACCGGCAGCATCCAGCCTGCGGAAGAGCACAAGGTAAGAGCTATGGGCGCCGACGCATTTCTCAGAAAGCCCGTGGACCTGGCACAACTGGATAGCCTCATAGCGGCACTGCTGGGTGTTCCTGTGGACTCTGCCCAGTTGGGAGTCCCTGCCAGCAAACGTTCTGCGCCCGAGAAGACATAAACCTGGTTTTCATCGCCCCGCCGCGGCGGGCTGATTGGCGATTGACGATTGAAAAAGTGGTGTGGCAACTCCTTCCAATGTCCATCCGCAATCGGCCCGCCGCGGCGGGAAAATCGGCAATTCCCTCCATCCTGGGCCAGGCGATGATCGTAGAGAATCTTCGCCGCACGAGAAGAAGATGAAGACTAGTGCCCCAGGGAGCAATAATTCAATGGGGTCATTCGTATCGCAACGCTACCATCGGGTCCACCTTCGTCGCCCGCCGCGCCGGGATGTAGCACGCCACGAGCGCCACCGCCATCAGCAACCCTGCCACGGCTGCGAAAGTGAGTGGGTCTTTGGCGCTGACTCCAAACAGCAAGCTGGACATCAGCCGGGTCACGGCCAACGCGCCCGCGAGGCCGATGGCCACTCCGGCAAGTGCCAGCTTTGCTCCCTGGCCGACAACAAGCCCCAAGACGTCGCTTCGTTTGGCGCCGAGCGCCACGCGGATGCCGACTTCATGCGTCCGCTGCACGACTGCATTGGCCATCACCCCATAAATCCCTACTGCCGCAAGAATCAGCGCCAGCAGGGCAAAAACGCCGAGCAGGAGCGCCTGATAGCTGGTGCCGGCCGTTGATTCGGAGATGATTTCCTCTATGGTACGAACCCGGAAAAGCGCCAGGCCGCTATCGAGTGATCGGACTTCATGGCGAACCGTGGACAGCGCACCCATCGGGGCGCCAGCCCTTCTGATCACGATGTTCACTGGCGTTCCTGGTGTGTCGAGTGCGAGGGGAAGAGCGAAGTAGGCTTGGGGAACGACGGGGTGGCGGATTCCCCACTCTCTAACGTCGCCGACGATTCCTGCTACCTTGACCGGAAACGTCCCGCCGAGTTTGAAGACCCTACCCATCGGGTCTTCATGCGGCCAGAATTGGCGAGCCATCGTTTGGTTGATCACCGCAACGAGTTTCAGGCCCGGAGGCGGCTGCGTCTTGCCGGATTGAACCATGGCGTCGATTTTGAGCACAGTATCCGCGGTGTCCTGGAAATCCTGTTCAGTGAAGTTGCGGCCTCTGAGGAATGGAATCCCCAAAGCGCGGAAATAGTCCGGCGTGATGAAATTCCACTCGACGAGGATTTCTGCCAGGGCTGGGTTGTCCTGCCCTTCGACGGTGATGTAGCCGTTGCTTCCTCCTTCGACCGGAAGTTCACTGGACACGGCCGCGGCCTCGACTCCGGGGGCGTTTCCTAGACCCTCGAGCAACCGCTGAAAGAAAGCAGTCTGTTGTTCGATGGAAGAGTACTTCTTGGCAGGCAAAACGATATTCATGGCCAGAACGCCTTCCGGACGGATGCCGACATTCACTTCTCGCAGCTTGGCGAAACTCCGCAACAGAAGTCCGGCGCCCACGAGCAGCGCCAGCGAAACGGCGATTTCACCCACCACGAGGATGTCGCGCACCATACGGCGACGGCCCGATGGGGCAAGGAGCGCCTGAGCGCTGGCCTTGAGTTCTTCGCTGAGATTGAGGTGGGAAACCTGCAGCGCAGGCACGAGACCAAACAGTATCCCCACGAGGATGCCGGTCGCCAGCGTGAACAGAAGCACGCCGCCGTCCATGCCAATGGGACGCTGCCGCGGGATGGGAAGACTTTCGGCAGTGGCGAGCGCTCGCACGCACCCCCAGGCGAGCCCCAGCCCCAAAACCGAGCCCAGGAGAGAAAGCAGCACGCTTTCTGTCAGCATTTGCCGCACAATGCGGCCGCGACCAGCGCCCAGCGCGCTGCGGATTGCAATCTCCCGTTGGCGGCTCGTCGCGCGCACCAGGAGAAGGTTGGCCACATTGGCGCAGGCGATCAGAAGAACGAGCGCCACTGCCCCCAGCAGGATCAGAAGCTGAGGCCGGGAGCGCCCCACCAACTGCTCCTTTAAGGGAATCACCACGGCGCCCACTTTCTTGTTCGAGTCGGGATACTGCTGTTCGAGCCGTTTGGCGATCGTTTGCAGTTCGCTTTGCGCCTTGGCAACAGGGACACGAAGCTTCAGCCGGCCAATCGCAAGCAAGTGGTGCTGGCCTCGCGGGCCGAGAGCCTTCGGACTCATATCCATCGGGATCCAGATGTCGACCGCCCTCGGGAAGCGAAGCCAGGCCGGCATGATGCCAACGACGGCGTATTTTTCATCGTTCAACTCGATGCTTTTGCCAACCATGCCCATCTGGCCGCCGAAATGCCGCTTCCAGAAACCGTAGCTGAGAACTGCGACGTGATTCTGCCCGGACTGGTCTTCGCCCTTCAAGAAAGTCCGTCCTAAGAGTGGTTCAACACCGAGAAGTGAGAAAAAGTTCGCCTGGGTTTCGATGACTGCGGCTTGCTCCGGTTCACCCGCCCCGCTCACGTTGAAGCCTCGCGGCCAGCCCAGGACGCTAGTTCCCTCCAGCGTCTGGTTCTGCGCCTGCCAATCGAGGTAGTCCGCTCCAGTGAGCGGGTACTCTCCCGGTGCGGGTTCGGTTTGCCAGAGTTGCACCAGCCGGCCGGGATCACGGAAAGGAAGTGGGCGCAGCAGAACAGCATTAATGACGCTGAAAATGGCGGTGTTTGCGCCGATCCCCAGCGCTAGGGTGATAATGGCGATGGCGGCGAAGCTCGGGGACTTCGCCAGGGTCCGTAACCCGAAGTACACATCCTGCTGAAATGTTCCCATTCAGAGGCCTCCAGGGACTTCTGATCAAAATGTACGGAAGCCTGGCTCTACAGGTTCCGAAACCAACGTTCAATTCGACTGAAAAAAGCGGCGAAAGTTAGCAATCCCAAATTCTTCCAAATGGTCTCAAGCCCTGGTGGGGTCGGCACTTCCCTCGGTCCTCGATATACTCTCGACACCGTTGTTGGCCTAGCTCGCTTGAGAGGCGTCGACTCATCTCGCCGCCCTTAACGATGCAGTCGAAAGGCGACCTCGACTTTGACGCGAACGGGGACTGGGACGCCGTCTCGTGTGGCGGGTTAAACTTTCACGTAACGATGCGCAAGATTGACAATCTAGAGCAGCGACCAACGCAGAGTTGGGACATTACCCCTGAGCGGGTGATGTCATTTGGGATGGGATCCCTTTCGAAACGCCGGTCATTCCCGTCCCGCCATGGCGGGAGGAATCCAGTCCGTCGACAGCGCATTTCCGAAGGTTTGCCGAGTGGATTCGCTTTCGCGGGAATGACTGCGGCTTGCAACGCCCATGTCTCGCAAATGGCACCACTACCCCTGAGCGCGCAAGGTTGCGGTTTTCGCCTGTTTGGGTTAAAGTGGAGGATAAACAAGGGCAAGCTGCGCAGGCTACCAACGCGGGTATCGATAAATGATGCTGCAAGAAAAAATACTGAACCCTTCTATTCCGGTGACGCTCTTTGAAGTGGTCCCGCCGGCGGCGGATCAGCCGGAGGCAATAAACGAATCCCTTACTGAACTGAGAAGGGTCAAGCAATTCGTGGATGGGGTCAACCTTCCGGAAATTCACGACGAAGATCGTGGGACGGAGCGAACCAGCAAGTTTGTGCCGCGCCTGGAGCCGCGAGTTTTTGGCTCACGCATTCGGCGCGAACTGGGAGCGGAGGTGGTTCTTAACCGCGTGGTCGTCCATGACCCGAAGCCGGAAATATGGTTCCGCGAGACCTGCCTGGAATGGGGTCTGAGGCACCTCGTGCTGGTGGGCGGTGAGTCCACCGAACTCCGCTATCCCGGGCCGAGCGTCATGGAAGCCGCAGCCTTGGTGCGGAGGGAGGGACTGCCGATAATGCTGGGCGGAATTACGATTCCCAGCCGAAAGAACGAATCCGACCGGATTCGCAGCAAGACCGGGGCGGGTATCGACTTCTTCACCTCGCAGATTCTGTTCGACTCGAATGACGTGGTGTGGCTCATCCAGCGGCTCAACGGCGTGCAGGCGCGCGTTTTCCTCAGCTTCGCTCCGGTCAGCCACCGCCGCGATTTGCAGTTCCTGCGCTGGCTGGGGGCTGACATCCCAAAGGACCTCGATCGTTTCCTGCTGGGCTCGGAAGACGGCGCCACGGCCCCCACCGAGACGTGCCTGGAGAGGTCGCTCGACCTGGCGCAGCGCATCCTGATGGATGTTTTCGACAACCTGCCTCCTGACCCGCCGCCCCTCGGGCTCAACATTGAGCACATCAACCGCAGGAATTTTTCACCCGCGATCAAGATGCTGGATCGGCTTGGTAATCTCTACACCAACCTCGTGGCGGCGCGCGCCCGCGCCAGCCTGGTGTGACTCGTCAGCCGATGTGGCACGGACGTCTCTGTCATCCCGAGCCCTTCACTGTCATTCCGAGCGCAGCGAGGAATCTCGCTCTGCCCGTTCAGGGTAAACTCCGCGAGGAATCTCGCCCTGGTTCTTCCTTCAGCCTACCCCCTGGTCCCCTTGAGCTCCGATCCACTTCACGCAGAGCGAGATTCCTCTCCCGCGACTGCGGGATCGGAATGACATCCACTTTTCTTCTGCTGGCCATGGCGACTCGGCTGGCATAGAATGCCGACGTGGATCGAGAACGAAAAAAGCCGCAAGGTTCTCTGTTTGATGTAGCGGTGATGGCGGCCATCCCTCATCCGCTTACTTATCGTTTCCCGGATTCTCTTTCAGTTTCTCCCGGCCAGCGGGTACTGGTCCCCTTGGCGGCGCGCAAGGCGACGGGAATCGTGCTCCGTCCAACAGGCCGGCTGGCGCCTGGAATCGACGTGCGTGAGGCGTTGCGCGTACTCGATCCCGAACCTGTCCTCTCTCCGGAACTCGTAAGGCTCGGACTCTGGATTTCAGATTACTACCTTGCTCCACCCGGGCAAGTCTTCCGTGCCATGTTGCCGCTGAGACACGAGACTCGGCGTGCTCGGCTTGTCCACCTGACGGATGAGGGAAGGGGAAAGATGCAGGAACTCCTGGCCAGCCTGCTGGAGGAGAGCCGGGGAAGCCAGGAAGTCGCTCTGCTGGTATACCTCGACAGGCGTCCCGGCGCTTCGGTGGAGATCCTGGACAAGAAATTCCCCGGCGCGCTTCAGCGGGCGCTGGCACAGAAATGGGTGACGGTCGCGGAAGTGGAAAGAGAGCGCACGCGACGGAAGGCTTTTTCCGTCCGGTTGGCAGGACCCTTGCCGGAACGCCCGCCCCGGCTTTCTCCCGTCGCACGAAGGATTATCGAGGCGCTCGAACAACAGGGGCCTGCCGAAGATCACCGCCAGCTTCTTGATGCCGCCCGCGCCGACCTCGGCAACTTGCGCACGCTCAGCCGGGCGGGATTGATAGAACTTGGCGAAGCAGGCCCGCGCGGATCGTGGCTCGGTAAGCGATCGGAGCCCGGAGAGGGCGGGTTTCCGGAGGGCGATAGGGAACCCTCCCCTTCACTAACACCCGCGCAGTCCAACGTCCTCAATGATCTTTTCCCCCGGCTTGATTCCGGAGGATTCAGCGTCGTCCTGCTGCACGGCGTTACGGGGAGTGGGAAAACAGAAATCTACCTTCACCTGATTGCCCGCTGCCTGGAGCGAGGCCGGTCCGCCCTGATGCTGGTGC
>Ga0208689_1000363_pt1 | contig 35666 bp, 30 predicted proteins | sample June2015DPH_8_15_FD_184700 | JGI IMG/M metagenome (GOLD analysis project Ga0208689, IMG submission 184700) | Peatland microbial communities from SPRUCE experiment site at the Marcell Experimental Forest, Minnesota, USA - June2015DPH_8_150... | ecosystem: Environmental > Terrestrial > Soil >... | reverse complement strand
ATGTGCCCAATCCCATCATGACGGTTATCGACTCGATCTTGCGCAACTCCATCGCGCACAGCATCGTCCGCAGCATCGCCTGGATTCTGCTGCTCACCGCAGCCAGTCTTGCCGGTCAGCCAGCGACAATTTCTTCGTATCGCGATCCGGCGGAACTGGTGCGCAAAGCAGTGCAGAACGAAATTAAGGCGGCCAGTGACGACACCGCGCACTTCCTCTTTCGCGGCACCAAGACCACGACCAAGGGATCCACCACAAGACTCTATGTCGAGACCAAGGAGGCCACCGCCGGCTTGGTGATCGCCTACAACGACAAAGCTCTGACTCCCGAACAGCGCCACGCGGAAGAGGCGCGCGTCGAACGTTTCATCAACCATCCCGAAGAACTGCAAAAGAAGCGCGAACAGGAGCGCGAGAACGCCGAGCGCACGCGGCGCATCGTGCGCGCGCTTCCCGATGCCTTCCTGTTTGAGTATGCAGGAGAAGAACCGGGTTCGGAAGCTATTGGCCGGACCGGCCACATTTTGGTCAAATTGAAGTTCCGGCCGAATCCACGCTACGAACCGCCGTCGCGCGTAGAAGAGGTTCTAGCCGGCATGCAGGGCTACGTGCTGCTGGACGCCGTTCACTACCGCATTGCCAGCATTGACGGCACGCTCTTTAAGGAAGTCGGCTTCGGGTGGGGAATTCTCGGACACCTCGATCGCGGCGGCCGCTTCGTGGTTCAGCAGCAGGAGGTTGGCGACAATCTCTGGGAAATTTCAAGCATGACCCTGAGCTTCACCGGAAAGATCCTGCTGGTGAAAAATCTCTCCATCATTTCGAAGGAGACTTTCACCGGATTCAGGCGGGTTCCCGCGGACCTGACATTCGCCCAGGCGGTGGAGCTATTGAAGAAGGAAGACGCGGCCGTAGCCGCTTCCCGCCTGTAGAGACGGGGCTCGACGCGTCTCTACGGGAGAATCAGGCGCTTGTTTATTTCCCGGCGCGAAACGTTTCTTCACGCACGGTAAACTTCCGCACCAGGTCTTCGCGCACCTGGTAGCCCGTTCCGGGAGTGTCACCGATCGCGATCATTCCATCGGCGCGCACTTCCACTTCGGGTTCGATGATGTCTTCTTTCCAATAACGCTTCGAGGCCGACACATCTCCGGGCAAGCGAAAATTCTCCAGCGTCGACAAAGCGATATTGTGCCCCCGTCCTACTCCCGATTCCAGCATCCCTCCGCACCACACCGGAACGTTGTGCCGCACCGCGACATCGTGTATTTTCATCGCCTCGCTGAAGCCGCCCACGCGGCCCACTTTGATATTGATGATCCGGCAGGCCCCGATCTCCAGCGCAAAATCGGCGTCACGCGCATTCAGAATCGATTCGTCCAGACAGATCGCCGTCCGAATGGCTTTCTGCAATCGCGCATGAAGATAGATTTCGTCGTTCCACAACGGCTGCTCGATCATGAGCAAATTGAAGGCATCGAATTTGCGCAGGTGCTCGACCTGGTCGAGCGTGTAGGCGGAATTCGCATCCACACTGAGAACAATATCCGCCCAGCGCGCGCGGATCTTCTCCAGCACATTCAGGTCCCATCCCGGCTTCACCTTGATCTTGATCCGCCGGTATCCGGCCGCCAGCTCAGTCTCGATTTTCTGCAGAAGTTCTTCCGGCGTGTCCTGAATGCCAATGGAAACACCGCAGGCGATCTCGCGCCGCGTTCCTCCCAGCAACTTCCAGAGCGGCTGTTGTTTCTGCCGCACCTCCGCGTCCCACACTGCGTTTTCGAGCGCGCCCTTCGCCATGCGGTGGCCCCGGACTCTGGCGAACCGCGCCGCACAATCCCGGCCGGAAGACAACTCGCTCTGCAGCAACAGCGGAGCCAGGTAATGCTTGATCGTGGGCCACGCGGTTTCAATCCATTCCGCACTGTAATACGGATCTTCCCCGGCGACGCACTCGCCCCACCCGCGCACGCCATCGGCCTCGACGCTCACCAGCAGGATGCGGCGGCTGTAAACGCGGCCAAAGCTCGTTTCAAAAAATTGCACGAGCGGCATGTGAATTTCACGCAGAGTTACGGATTCAATTTTCATGATTTGTCCTGTTCTAATACCGCCAGCTTTCGTCCCACTCTCCCAGAAGAAACCGGCCATTCCCGCGGCCGTCGCGTTCATAGCCAAGCACACTAAGCCCCTCAGCAAATGCCCTCGTGAACCGCTCACGATTCCCTTCCTGCACCGCAAGCGCCTGCGCCCGCGTCGCCGCCGCGGCCTTCCATTCGTAGATCTCCGCCGGCACGTCGATGCGCGCGCGGCATTCGAACTTCGCGCGCGGAGCGCCCGCCAGCACCGCTTCGACCCGCTTGGACTTCATCCACCACTCCGCCACCAGCCGGTCCGAGGGCAAATAACCCTGCAACGGCGACGATGTAATCCCATACTGGTTCACGTTGTAGCGGCGCGCGATCGCACCCAGCTTCTCGATATTCAAATACGCGTTCTTGATTTCCAGCGGATCGAACGTCCACTCCATCAGTTCGAAACCCCGCGCCAGCGCGTCTTCACGCTGATGCAGCTTCATCCTCCGGCCCAGGCCTCCATTGCGATATTGCTGGCGGACGGCCAGCATGTGCGAGTGCAGATAGCAGTGACCGTTCCGCATTCCCGGAATCGCGAGCGCGAAACTGATCAGTTCCTTTTCGCCGTCCCTTTCGTCGTTTCCTTCGGCGTTCTTGCGAACGAAAGCCCCAATCACCTGGCCGCCGATCTTCGCGGCCACCACGAACATGCGCACCGGAACCAGGTCCGCGTCGGAGAATTTCCACACTTCTTTCTGCAGCGCAAAGCAGGTCTGCATCTCCTCAAGCGCTTCGCACTTGCGGATGGTGACTTTGCCTGTGGCCATTTCCGTCACGCCCGTTTTTCCTGCTGCTTCGCTTCTTGCCATAGGGTTTCCAGTTCGTCCATCGACGCCTGCTGCGGCGCTCGACCGCTCTCGCGCAGGCGTTCCTCCATCCATTGAAACCGGCGCTTGAATTTGCGATTCGTCTTCCTCAACGCCGACTCCGGGTCGAGCGCCAGAAAGCGCGCGATGTTGACCATAACGAAGAACAGATCTCCAACTTCATTCTCCAGACGCTCGCGCACCTCGGGCGGAACCTGCGGCTTTCCCGACCCGGCAATTCCCTCCCCAACCGATTGCCCCTTGGAATGCAGCATCGGCGCAGCTTTCAACTCCTCCCGCAACTCCAGCGTCTCTTCTTCGAGCTTGGCAAAGAGGCCTTCCATTTCCGGCCAGTCGAATCCGACATGCGCCGCGCGCGAGCTGAGTTTATAAGCCTCCATCAGCGCGGGCATTTTCGACGACACACCCGCGAGCACTGATTGCGCGTGATCAGACTGCGCGCCGCCAGCCTGCTCCGTCTTCTTACCTTCGCTCTCTGCCAGCCGTTTCTTCTTCTCTTTCTCTTGCGCCTTCAACGCCTCCCAGTTGCGCAGCACTTCGGCAGGAGTGTCCGCTTTCACCTCGCCAAACACATGCGGATGCCGGTCGACCAGTTTGTTAGACAGCCGGTCGAGCACATCATCCACCGAAAAGTGGCCTTCTTCATTTGCCATCTGCGAATAGAACAGCACCTGCAGAAGCAGGTCGCCCAATTCGCCTGTCAGTTCCGGCCAATCGCGATTGTCGATGGCTTCGAGGACTTCGTAAGTCTCTTCCAGCGTGTAGGGCTTGATGGTATCGAAGGTCTGTTCGCGATCCCACGGGCATCCGCCCGGAGCCCGCAACCGCGCCATGATCTGAACCGCTCGCTCGAATCGTTCGCCTGTGGTGGACATCCTGTTCAATGTAAATGACGCGAATTCCGGGGGCAATGGCGGTGGAGAGTCTCGCAGCTATCGCAACGAGCGAACCAGCAATTCCGTTTCATCCGAGACGATCGCATCCACGCCCCGCCCTTCGAACTCGCGCATGCGCCCGGCGCGATTCACCGTCCAGACCATGATTCGCTTTCCCGCAGAATGAACCAGGTCGACCAATTCGCCATCTGCCAGTTCGAACTGCGGAATCACCCACTCCGCCGGCATTTCGCGCCAACCTCGAAGCCGATCCTCGGTATCGCAAAGAAATCCCAGCGGAATCGCCGGGTCAAGATCGTGGACTGCCCGGAGCACCTTAGGAAGAAACGACGAAACCACGTATCCCTTTTGCGGCGGATGCTTGTGCAACTCCGCGAGCGTCTGCGGCTCCAGTCCCGCAACCTTCAACTCGATATCAAGGAACGCCCGATGCGCAAATTGGCGCAGAACATCTTCCAGTGTGGGCAAAGGCAGGCTTTTCGAAGCCGTGTTCTCAATCTCCATTCCGCCGATGGTCGCGTCGTGGCAGATCACAGCCTGCCCGTCGGTCGAACGACGCACGTCGAATTCAAAGCCGTCGCAGCCGTGCTGTAAGCAAAGCTCGAACGAGGCCAGAGTATTTTCAGGAATTTGGCGGTACGTCCGCGCCCCGCGATGCCCCAGCAGAAGAGGAAGACTCATTCAAGTATTTGCACTTCTCGGCGTCCTCGGAGTCTCGGCGGTGAACAAGCGGAGAGATCAGTCCAGATCGAAATCCCGGATCGGCTTTCCTGTGTCCGGCGTTTCTTTGGCCTTCTTCACCGCCTCCTGGAATTTTTTCTCCAGCAGCTCCGAGGCATGCTTTTGCGCTTCCATTGATTGGCGGAAGATCGAGTCGCGCCGGCTGTCCTGTTCTTTCATGGCGCGAGCCGCTTCTTCCATGTCGTTGAAGGTTTTCGGCTTGACCGGCGCGGTGTGCGCGATCACGTTGCGCGTCGCGGCGTCGATTTTCATGACCGCGCCGCAGCAGGGGCAAGTCACTTCAAAATTGGCTTCGCGTTTCACCACCCGCGATCATACCGCAATCCGCCTCAGCGCGGCGTGAGGCGAATCGGCAGAATGTGGAACAGATACAGCATTTCCCAACCCAGCAGAACGATCGACACCACCACCACCAGGACCGCCAGAGTCTCACCAAAGTTCAGGCCAACTTTTTCCTGTTCAAAACGGCGCGCCCCCAGGCTCAAAATGTTCAGCGTGGCAAAGCCAAACACCAGCGCCCAGAGGATGTTGTAAATCTCCTCGCGGGTCGATCGCAGAAGGAACATCGCAGGCAGAATCCCGGCCGCCAGCGCGTGCAGCGCACGGCCGGAGAACTCTGCCCAGCCGTGGACCTGCCCCGTCGCGACAAATAGCGGCGAGCAGTTCCTGAATACGGACGCGCAACTCCGGGGTGCAGCCGTAAAGGGCCGAGGCAGTCTCATGCGGAAATTCGATAGTACCGTGTTTGCCTTCACAAAGTCAGCCAAACCACGAGAAAAGGCACCTCACTAGTGCATGGCGGTTGATTTTCTCATGACGGTCACAGAGGATAGTATGCGAGAAAGTTCGCGATGATCGTCAACTTCGCCGAGCGGGCGCACAACCACAACTGGGAACTGGACCCGGTTACCAGGTCTTTACTCGATACCGATTTCTACAAACTCCTCATGCTCCAGTTCATCTGGAAGCATTACCCGAAAACCCGTGTGTCGTTCTCTCTGCTGAACCGCTCCACTTCTGTGCGCCTCGCAAAAATGTTCCCACGCGAAGAGCTTATCCACCAGATGGAGCACGTTCGCGGCCTGCGGTTTCGAAGGTCGGAACTGGTCTGGCTCGCCGGCAACACGTTCTATGGCCGCCGCGGAATCTTTGAGCCCACCTTTCTAGAATGGCTGGAACGTGATTTCCGATTGTCGGACTATGAGCTATCGGTCGAGGACGGACAGTTCCATCTTTCCTTCGACGGCCTTTGGACCGAGACCACGATGTGGGAACTCTATGCGCTTTCCATCCTCGACGAACTCAAGACCCGAGCCGGTTTGAAAAAACTGCACGAGTTTGGTCTCGACATCCTCTATGCCAGGGCGAAAACAAAACTCTGGGGCAAGATCGAGCGGCTGCGCGGCGTTCCCGGTCTTGCCGTGGCCGACTTTGGAACCCGGCGCCGCCACAGCTTCCTCTGGCAGGAATACGTGGTCAACGCCATGGCCGCGAATCTCGGCAGCGCCTTTACCGGAACCTCGAACGCCTTCCTCGCCCACAAGCACGACCTTGAAGCCATCGGAACCAATGCGCATGAGATCCCCATGGTCATGGCCGCGCTCGCGCCCAATGATGACTACGATGCCCTCAGAGCTTCGCAGTACCGCGTGCTCGAGTTGTGGCAGGCCACCTACGAAGGCGCGCTCCGCATCATGCTGCCGGATACTTTTGGAACCACCCAGTTTCTCGACAATGCCCCCGACTGGACGGCCGATTGGACGGGCCAGCGCATCGACAGCAAGAATCCCTACGTCGCCGGCGACGAATATATCCAATGGCTCAAGGGGCGCGGTCGAGACCCGCATGACAAGCTCATCATCGCGTCCGACGCACTCGACGTCGATGACATCCTCGGCCTGCACGCCTATTTTGGTGGAGCGCTCGCCAGCGGCGCCACCGCCAATGACTTCCGCAGCGCCGCCGATTTCCTCGATCCCAAAAAGTGGACCCCGGGCCGCCGCATTCGTTTCAGCGCAGGTTGGGGAACTTTGCTGACCAACGATTTCCGCGGCTGCGATCCCGCCGACGGCAGCGACTTTGACCCCATCAGCCTGATCTGCAAGGTATCCACTGTCGAAGGCAAGCCCGCCGTGAAGCTCTCCGACAACTACGCTAAGGCGCTTGGCACGCCGGAAGAAATCGAACGCTACCGCCGCGTGTTCGGCACCGCAGGAATGAGCAACACTCCGGTGATCACGTAGGGCTTCACGTCCACTGCTCAAGGGATTGGTGAAAAACTCGCGATGCGCGACCCGAAGCCGGCCGCAGCGGCTTAAGACCGCTTTTTATTCAGGGGCACTCACGGCGCGGCTGGAAGCCACGTCCTTTCAAAACCAAGGCCGAAACTCAATTTTTTCGGCAGCCTGTCAAGCCGTTCCGGTGTTAGCGAGCGCTTCCACCGCCTCCCACGTCGTGCTAAACGTCACGAAGAAATCGTTCACCTTGGTGATTTCCATAATCTTGCGCACCCGCGGCTTCACCCCTGTCAGCACCAGACATCGCCCCGTTTTCTGGTGCGAAACGTACGCCGCCACCAGCGATCCCAATCCCACCGAATCGATGTAGGGGACATCCGATAAATCCAGAATCATCGTCTCCGCGCACTCGTAGTGCACCGCGCGCTCGAATTGCGGCGCGGTTTCGATCGTGATCGGCCCGCGCAGCAACAGAATCCTCTGATCGTCCGCCACTCCTTCATAGCGCTCGACAGTTAGTTCCTGCGATCCCATGGCAGCCGATTGTAGGCCACCCGGCCGTCCCTGTCACCTCAATAAACTACAGTGTGTTTCATAAATGCTTTTCAGCTTGGAAGGCGCGTCCCTCAGGGGCTAAAGCCCGCATTTTTCCAGGCCCTAAATGGCACGGCTAACGCCGTGCCCTACCCAAAACCGATATATGAAACACGTTCTACTCGATAAACTACTGCGGTTTCTTGTCGTCCCCGTGGTTCTCATACACCGAGTACTGCCCGCCCGGATGCTTCAGCTTTACCGTAATCTCCATCTCCGGCTTGTTGATCTCGTAGTCTTCCCCAAAAGTCTGGAAATGCGGCGCCAGCACCTGCACCCGCAGCGAACCATACGGAATTCCGTCAACGTTCGTCTTCCCCTCTGCGTCCGTCTTCAGATCCATCTCTCCCTGCGCCTGCTTCCCCTTGCGTTTCACCGGATGCAGCACCACTTCCGCATTCCTCACGGGCTTGCCGTCGGAGTCGCGCACTACCACAAACCGCAAATTCGACGTCGGCCCCTCATCATCCTGGGCCCTCGCCAGCCCGACCATGCCGAGCCCTAGCACGATCGCCACCGCCATCGCCATCGAAAAATTTCTGCTCATAGGCAATCTCACTCGATCCTCCGCCATCGCGCTTCTCATTGCTGCGGTTTCTGCTCCGGCTGGTTTTTGTCCTCAGCCTTCTTCGCGTCTCCCTGATTCCCATACACCGAGTACTGTCCCCCTGGACGCTTCAGCTTCACCGTAATCTCCAGCTCCGGCTTGTTGATCTCGTAGTCTTCCCCAAAAGTCTGGAAGCCCGGCGCCAGCACCTGCACCCGCAGCGCACCATAGGGAATCCCTTCAATGTTCGTCCGCCCATCGTTGTCCGTCTTCAACTCCAACCCGCCCCGCGACTGCCTTCCCTTCCGGCTCACCGGATGCAGCACCACCGCCGCATTCCTTACCGGCTTGCCGTTGTAGTCTTTCACCACCACAAACCGCAAATTCGACATCGGCCCCTCATCCTCCTGAGCCCCTGCCAATCCAACCATGCCAAACCCAAGCACGATGATCACCGTACACGCGGCCAATAATCTCTTCTTCATAGTCGTCCATTCTAGAATCGGCCGCATAAACAAGCCACAGAGCGTTGCTCGTGAAATGCGCGACATGGCGCCAGTCGAGGAGCCGCTACTGTTTCGGCGTTTCCGCCGCCTGTAACTCCCTCGCCCGCCCTACCAGCTTCTTCAGCTTGCCTTCAATCGCCGCATCCCCGATATGCTGATCCTGCAACACTCCATCCGCGTCAATGGTGAAGGTCTGCGGGATCGCGCGAACGGCAAACAAGGTCGCTATGGGGCCCTTAAAACCGCCATCGCGATATTGCAGCCAGGTCATTCCGTTTTTCGCGACGAAGTCCTTCCACTTCTGCTCATCTTCGTCGAGGCTCACGCTCAGTAGCACCAGTGGCTGACCCTGGAACTTCTTCGCGATCTCCCGCATGTGGGGCAGAGCCTCCCGGCAAGGCGCGCACCACGTGGCCCAGAAGTCGATCAGCACAGCCTTTCCTTTCAGGTCGTCTAAAGAGACACGTTGTCCATCGGTTGTCGTTATCGAAAACGGCGGCGCCATTCTGGCCCGCGCCAGTTCGGGCTCGCTGATGTATCGCAGCGCGCGCTGCCGATTCGGATCGTCTTCCGGCCTCATCTTTACAAACTGCTCAAACTGCTTCTTGGCCGCATCGTCCTGCCTCAAGTGCGCGAGAATCTGTCCATCGACATAAATCGCGTCGGGGAAATTCGCAACCGCCGCCAGCGCCTTGGTCATTTCTTCGTGCGCCCGAGCGAATATTTCATCCTTGTGTTTTTCGAGCCCCTGGTCTTTCAGCACGATCCCGAGCTAATAGTGCGCGACTGCCAGATCTTTAGCGCTGTGAGCCTCGATCACCATCTCTTCCCCGGCGGTTTCCGCTGTCTTCCACTCCCCGAGCTCGATCCCGTACTTGATCATCTTCTTCTGGCATGCCAGGCAGTGTCCGTCGTCCTGCTTATCGGCTTTCTTGAAGCCATCCAGCGCGGCCGAGGTCATGTGCTGATGCAAATCCTCTAGAGCACGCTTATACGTTTTCTGGGCTTTCTCATTTGTCGGGCCCTCCGCGTCATTTTGTGCGAGCGAGGAAACCACGAGGCCCGCCAAAATCACTAGCAATCCGCAACACCGCATACCAGCCTCCTGCTACTGGAAATTGGTTAAGAATAAATGCCAGAGTGCGTTTCACCAATGCCTTTCACCTCGGAAAGCGCGTCCCTCACGGGCTAAAGCCCACACTGATTTCACGCGGGTTACGCGGCCCTGAAGGGCCGCTCTTCCATGGCAATCCACAAATTTCTGAGTTTTTCCGCAAGCCGTAAAGCCGTGTCCTATCCAAAACCAATTTCTGAAACACGCTCTTAGGCATGCTTACTCCAAATCCGTTACCCATGCCAGTCACTTACGGGAAACCATACTATCCGGTCGGAAAACTGAAAGCGGAGGCTGACGCAAGAAAAAGTAGATGCGAGCGTTCCCAGAAGGGGGTTTGCGACATCTGACCGGCGGTTTGAAGGTGAAAATGGAGACGAGGACAACTGGCAAAATTTGTCAATCTGGGTCTCCGAAAGTGTCATACTGGGAGAATCAAGGGTGACTGGGGAGGTGACTATCCCGCAGAAGGCCGCTGAAAACACTGAGTTTTCATCCAGAAGGACATCTGACTTCCGTCACTTGGGTTTCTGGCCCTTAGAGTGCGATAGTAGAAGCGAGTTGGTCATCCAACCAAATTCAGTCAAACGGAGACGAGGACACTTTCAATGCGGAAACAAAAGGGCTTCTCACTGATCGAACTGCTGATCGTGGTGGCGATCATTCTGATCATCGCCGCGATTGCTATCCCGAACCTGCTGCGCGCGCGTATTGCGGCGAATGAATCGTCCGCAGTGGGGTCGATTCGCACCATCAACACATCTCAGATTGCATACAACTCCGCCTACCCGACCATTGGCTTTGCCAACGGCCTGAGTATGCTGGCGGGCACCTGCACGGGGGTCGTTTTGCCGACCTCGGCGGGCGCTTGCTTGATCGATACGACGCTGGCGTCGGGCACCAAGAGCGGGTACACGTTCAACACGTCGGCCGCGGTTGGCGCCACTGGCACCGTATTAGCGACCTATCAAGTGTGGGCAAACCCGCTGGCTTCGAACACCACGGGCGTGAAAGACTTCTGCTCGGTGCAGGATGCAGTGGTTCGGTACAACAGCGGCGGCACTGTGATAACCGGCTGCGTCGGAACCGAAACCCCTCTGCAGTAAGTTTGGATTTGGCAAAGTACCTGGGGGAGGGTACAAGCCGGAAAGAAGCAGAGGAGAAATCCTCTGCTTTTTCTTATTTATGGGACCGTTTTCTTCCCATCGTCACGACTGGCCTTTATGTGCTCCCAATCCCAAATATGACTGGAGGGGGATGCAACGCACTGATCGCCTGCTGGTGAAGAACGGGCAACACCCTCTCGCCTTGGCGCGGACTCGATTGCCGGGAACTGTCAATTGACGAAAACAGGCGTGGCTGTTGAAAAGGAACCAAAGCAGTAATTTCAGTGAATTTCAGCGCCCACGGCGAATGAACATTCAATAACTTGCGAACGAATTTCGTTGGTGAAATTCCCTGAAAAGAGCGTTCCAACAGCCACACCAGATTTCGCTCATAACCCGTGTCGTGAGTGAGCCTAACCAGAGGTTCCCAGAGTGTGTTTCATAAATGCCTTTCCGCTTAGAAGGCGCGTCCCTCCGGGGCTAAAGCCCGCATTTTTCAAGGGCCTGAGCGGCACGGCTGGAGAAGCTGCGGAAAGATGCAATCTGCCGAAGAAGAACGACCACGCGGGCTAAAGCCCGCACTGATTTCACGCGGGTTACGCGGCCCTGAAGGGCCGCTCTTCCACGGTGATCCACACGTTCTTCACGGTGAACCACACATTTTTCACGGTGATCCACACCTTCGTTAGTTATTCCGCAAGCTGTAAAGCCGTGCCCCACCCAAAACCGGTTTATGAAACACTCTCTAGGCATTCAGCAGTAGGTGCGCCTTAAAATACACGTGCACAGGTGTAGCATGAACATTTCGATTCGGATTGCAGTCGCTCTGCTGCTTACATCATCCTCCATGTCTGCCCGAGACCGTTCCAACGCGCGTTCGATGGTCGTCACGCGCTATGGCATTGTGGCGACCAGCCATGTGCAAGCTTCGGTCGCGGGTGCCGAGATCCTGGCGCGGGGAGGTTCTGCCATAGATGCCGCGATTGCCGCGAATGCCGTACTCGGAGTGACTGAACCCATGATGAACGGCATGGGCGGCGATCTGTTTGCAATTTACTGGGACGCAAGAACCGGCAAGCTATACGGTCTTAACGCCAGCGGATGGGCGCCGCGGGGACTGACCATCGAGCACCTGAAGGCGAAAGGCGCGACCTCGATGCCGGCGGCAGGCATTGACTCCGTCACGGTCCCCGGTGCGGTGGCGGGCTGGCACGCACTCCACGAACGCTTTGGACGGCTGACGTGGAAGGATCTTTTTCAATCCGCGATTTTTTATGCCGAGGATGGCTATCCGGTTCCTGAAATCATTGCGTCTTATTGGAACGACTCGGTCGAATGGATCTCGAAGGATCCGGAAGGCCGGCGGGTCTATCTGCCCAAGGGCAAGCCTCCGGCAGTGGGACAAGTGTTCGAGAATCACGATCTAGCGAAAGCCTTACGCCTCGTAGCGGAGAATGGAGCGGCTGCGTTTTACCAGGGTGAGATTGCGCGTGCGATTTTGAGCACGTCCCATAGCCAGGGCGGAACGATGACAGCGGACGATCTGGCCGAGTTTTCGCCAGAATGGGTCGAGCCGATTTCAACCACGTATCGCAACTGGACCGTCTACGAGCTTCCTCCCAATGGACAAGGAATGGCGGCGCTGGAGATGCTGAACATTATGGAGACTTCTCCGGCGTCGCCCGATGGGCCGCTCAGCGTCGCGGAACTACATAAGAAGATCGAAGCCATGAAGCTGGCTTACGCCGACCTGGGGCGGTACAACGCCGATCCACGCTTTGCGAAGATCCCGGCGCAGGGGATGCTGTCGAAGGAATACGCCCGGCAGCGCGCCCAACTGATCGATCCCGGCAAGGCCAATTGCGAGGTCGCGGCCGGCACGCCGCCCACGAGTGACACGACTTACCTTTCGGTCGTGGATCGCGAGGGTAACATTGTCTCGTTGATTCAAAGCAATTATGAAGCGTTCGGGTCGGGCATTGTGGTGCGCGGCATGGGATTCGTGCTGCAAGATCGCGGCGCGCTGTTTTCGCTCGATCCTCGGTCTCCGAACGCCCTCGCCCCGCGCAAGCGGCCGTTCCACACCATCATCCCGGCTTTCATGGAGCATGGCGAGCAACACGTTGGCTTCGGGATCATGGGAGGAGCGAACCAGCCGCTGGCCCACGCGCAGTTCGTTTCCAACGTCGTCGACTACGGCATGAATATCCAGGAGGCCATGGAGAACGCCCGTTTCACGGTCAGTCCCGAGCGTGGGTGCAACATCGTGATCGAGTCGCGAGTGACGCCCGAAGTGCGGCAAAAACTTTCCGCGATGGGGCATCAACTCGACGTGCGGCACGAATACTCCACCGCCATGGGCCGCGGGCAGGCAGTTATGCACGACTCGAAGGCCAAGGTAAACTACGGAGCCTCTGACGCGCGCGCCGATGGCTCCGCCGTACCCGAGCCCCCACCGATGCAGTGATGGAATGATGCCATCGGGCGGCATCCGAAGCAGCGGCTCAGTCGATGTTTGAACCCGGCCGACGCCGTGCCACTGACGGCCATTGCAGTTCGCGTCTAGCTCTTGATTTCGCCGGCGGCGGAAAGAGAATCAATGGCGGAGGTCACGGCCCCCGACCCAAAAATGCGCGATGCTATCCGCGGCATAGGCATTTGTGCGCCCGGCCCCTTGCAATGCCGCTAGGAGCTCGTCGTGAAACTCCAATTTCCGGCCTCAGCGCCTGAAGGCGCCCTCACCACGCAGCACTTACGGCATGCCTGAAGGCATGCCCTGATACGAACCGTACTTGCACCACGGGCTGCTAGCGGAATTGGCCACTATCTCGAATTTTTTTCGCCGCTTCTTCCAGGAAGTCGTCAACATGCTGGCCGGGCTGGGGCTGCAGCCCGGTTTTCGCCTTGATTCTCTCCATGATTTGAAGCGCAGTGTTTATGCGCACGACCGGGTCAAGGTCCCATCTCCGGTGCAGGTAGGTTTCAATCAGGACGAGTTCCTCCCGCGTGGCCTGAGCGAGGCCCGGAGCGGCCGCAACTCCTTGGCCCGAGATATGATTCGAGGTATTCCACGATGGCCGCACCTCCTCGGTGGGTTTCTCGTGCACGACCACGGTACCGGCAACGAAATCACCCAGCCTTCGGCTCTGCTGGTTGCACATCATGCAGACCAGGCCCACACCATAGATTCCCGGCAGCCCGTCGACTGCGCGCATCAGGTTCCGTGCGATGGCCTCGAAGGCATTGATGGGCCTGCCGGATTCTTTGATGACGCGTATGCCGGCATAGCGTTTTCCGGGAGTTTGCCCCGACCAGATAATCTCGAAGAAGGCGAAATAACCCCAGTAGACGGCGAACAAGATGAAGATAGCTAAAGCCGGCCCCAACAATCGCGGCAGAAACGTCAGAGTGGAGGATCCCACGGGCAGTGTGAATATGAATATGAACGCAGTTATGAGATAAAAGACACCTTGGATTAGAGTATCAATTGCCAGGGCGAGGAAGCGGCTTCCGATTCCAGCCAGGGGCAACTCCAGGGCAATTTGCTCGGGAGTGTCAATTCTAAGTTCGTCAATCGAGTTCACGATGATTTCCACTCACTGGCTGGAGAAACGCAAGCCGTACTGGACCAAGCTCGAAGCGCTGCTGAACCAAAGCGCGAAAGACGGCCTGAAATCGCTCACCCGCTCCGAATTGCAGGAACTCAGTCTCCTTTACCGGCAGACGGCGGCGGACCTTGCCGCCATTCGCGAAGATCGTGGTTCCGTGCACTTTGCCCGCTACGTCAACCAGTTGCTCGTGCGCGCCCACAATACCATCTATTCGGGCCGCAGGGCGAGTCCTAAGACGATATTTTCGTTTTTCTGGGACACTTACCCCTCGACCTTCCGGCGGAATCTGAAGCATTGCCTGTTGTCGGTCCTCATCTTTCTGGTCGCGGGGGCCGTTGGCGCCGTCCTGACTTACCAGAATCCCGATTTCAAAGTGAAGATCCTGGGGCCGGAGATGGTGGAGACGATTGACCGGCATGAGATGTGGACGCACTCGATCGTGGGCATCAAGCCGCTGGCCTCCAGCGCCATCATGACCAACAATATGAGTGTGAGCTTCACCACTTTTGCGTTTGGAATCACGGCTGGCGTGGGCACCATCTACATGATGGCATTCAACGGTCTAAAGATTGGAGTTATCGGCATGGCTTGCCATCTGTCGGGGATGAGTCTGCAGTTCTGGAGCTTTGTAGCGCCGCACGGAGTTCTTGAGCTGCCTGCCATCTTTATTGCGGGTGGGGCGGGACTGCGGATCGCTCAGGGTCTCTTATTCCCAGGGATCTTGCCGCGGCGAGAGTCACTGGCCCGAGCCGGGCTGGAAGCCGTGCAATTGGTTCTGGGCACGATTCCCATCCTCATAATTGCGGGCTTGATCGAAGCCTTCGTCTCGCCGACGGGGCTGCCCATTCCGTTGAAGTTCTCCATGGCGGGGGCGTTGTTCGTGCTTCTGGCGGCTTACTTGTTCGGACTCTCACGCGAGCCCAAGCCAGCTCAGAGTTGATTTCGTTCCTTGATCTGCAGATACGAGTTCACGAGCGCAGGAGAAATCGCTCCGGAATTCACCTCCAGCGCGAGAGCTCCCCGTTCGCGCAAACGAGCCAACAGCAATTCCCGGCGGTGAACCATCTCCTGCGCGGCGGCCACCTGGTACATTTCTGTCTCGCTTTGTGGCTTCTTTGCCGCCAGTTCGCCTAAATCCGGTTGTCCGATCACCACGAACAGAACCAGATGTTTCGGCATCATCATCGACGCCGCTTCGATGACCTCGGGAGTCATCGCGGTCTCGGCTAGATCCGTGAGCCATACGATAAGACTGCGCCGTTTCTGGTCCGTCAGAAGACGCCCGGCCATGTGCAGGTGGTCCGCCTCGGAGCTTTCTTCGTGCACCAGCGCAAGTTGCTCGATGAGTTGCCGCAAATGGGCGCTGCCTTTAGCGGCCGGAAGCTGCTGACGAATTGCCCGGCCGTAAACCACGAGTCCCACGCGGTCTCCTGAGTACAACGCCACCTGGGCCAGACTCAGCGCGGAGTTGACCGCATGATCCAGCTTGCTGAAGCCTCCCACGCGCGCCCGCATCAAGCGTCCAGTGTCGATGACAATCCACACCGTCTGGCTGCGTTCAACCTGATAAACACGGGTGACCAACTTTCCGCGCCGCGCGGCCGCGGTCCAGCAGATGTCGCGATACTCGTCCCCTTGCTGGTATTCGCGCAGGCTGTCAAACTCGCGGCCGATGCCGCGTATGCGGGAGTGGCGTTTTTCCATGGCAATCTGCCGGCTGCGCAGCAGGTAAATGGAGTGCCGCTTCGCCTCTTCCAGATTGGGATAAATCCGCACGGTCTGTCCCACGGAAGCGCGCACCCATCTCTCTGCGATGCGCAGGACGCTTTGATAACGCACATAGCAATCGCCCAGGTTCGCGTCTCCGCGTTGCACCGGGCAGATTCGATACGCTGCCGTCGCTTCGCTTCGGGCTCCAGTTCTGACGGTTAGGGTTGGAGGCTCAGTTCTCAATTGCGCGGGAACGGTGTCAACCATGGTGGCGCGCACAGTCTTGCTGGAGGAATTGATCAGGGTGAGATCAATGTTCGATGGAATCGACAGCGCCGCGGCCGAGCGCCACGTTCGTCTTACCGTGAGTTGCGACGGCTTTGGCAATTGCGCCAGGTCGGCCAGCCAAGCTAGAACCACCAAACCGTCCCACGCAAGCAGGGCAGAGACAAATCGCAGATCGACGAATGCCGGAACGAGCCATATCAGTCCCAGCAAAAGCAGCGTAAAGAAGCGGTCGCCGAACGCTGCGCCAAGGCGCTTGTAGGAATGGGCTGTGGCCTCTACTTCGCCGGGAACCAATTTGCCCGGCTCGCTCACTTCGGGACCTCGACCGCGCGCAACACGTCTTCCAACACCTGGTCGGGCGTAATGCCCTCCAGATCGGCCTCCGGCTTCATGACGATCCGATGACGGAGCACCGGGCGCGCAGAGGCCTTCACGTCGTCTGGAATCACGTAATCGCGTCCGTCGATTGCCGCCACTGCCTTCGAGACCGCCATGAGGCTGACGGCGGCGCGCGGACTGGCCCCGAGCGACAAAGAAGGCCACTCGCGGGTACGGCGCGCGATCTGCACGATGTAGCTGAACAACGCCTCCTCGACCGTGACGGATTTGAGTTCCTGCTGCGCCTGCTCCAGCAATCCCGCATCGATCGGCTTCAAGTCCATCTTGTCCAGTTCGCGGGATTCAAATCCGTTCTGCACATTGACGAGTAATCTGACTTCATCCTGCAATCCGGGGTATGGAACCTGAAGTTTTAACAGGAACCGGTCGATCTGAGCTTCTGGAAGCGGGTATGTTCCTTCGAATTCAACGGGATTTTGCGTGGCGAATACGGTAAAGACCGGAGAAAGCCGATAACCCCTTCCATCGATCGTCACCTGGTGCTCCTCCATGCATTCCAGCAGCGCCGCCTGCGTGCGCGGAGGCATGCGATTTACCTCGTCGACCAGAAGCAAGTCCGTGAAGACCGGCCCCTGGTGAAGCTGGAATGAGCTGGTGGCCATGTTCAGAATATTTGTGCCGACGATGTCTGCCGGCATCAGATCGGACGTGCCCTGAACGCGCTGAAAATTCAGCCTCATTAACCGCGACAGGGTCTTCACGATCAAAGTCTTCGCAATGCCGGGAACGCCTTCCAGTAGAACATGCCCCCGGCAAAGTAACGCGATAACACACTGGTCCCTGATTTCGTCCTGGCCGACCACCACTTTGCCCATCTCGTCGCGGATGTGCTGCACTAGCTCTGGAACTGCCTTCATCAACGCTTCTCCTTCCGAATGCCTTGAAACAGGTTCAATTGAGCTGCGTAGCCGTCGAGCTCTTGCAGCAAGTGCAACGCCACGGGAGCCTCCAGAAAAGGATCGGCACTGGCAGCCTCACAGTGTTTCATGGTCGCGATGAACCCATCGCCGGTAAATCGGTCGCCGGTGAATCCCCAGCGATTGCGGACTACAGAAGCCAGCTCCTCCGCAGGAGTGTTGGCCGCGATGCCGAGTCGTCGCGTCAGCCAGTAGCGGAACCGCCGGTAGCAGATGTCGACCACAATGGAAGCAGTACCCGCGCTCTGGTAGAGCCCACCTAGCGTCTGAACAAATTCGATCGGCGACAAGCGGACCTCGGTCTTTGGCACACAGGTCGGTCCACTGCGGCGGGAGAACGTCGCGACGACTGCCGCTGCCAGAAGAAGTAATTGCGCAAAGAGCCACTTCACCGGTGAGTGGGCAATGGAGGCAGCCAGCGTTTGGCGATAGCCGTGGATGTATTCATCCCAGAGAATCTCGTTCTTTCGATCGTTATTTTGACCACCAAGACAGGCCAGGAGGAATTCCAGATTGCCTTGCTCTTTCAGACCCGCATTCGTGAGAGGGGTAGCCGAAGCCCACCACAGCACTTCACCGCGCCCGAAAGGATATTTCACAACCAGCGTGTGCTCGCCATCGCCGTACAGTGGGTACGCCGCTGAGAAAGACTGCCAATAGGCCCGCGGAGCCAGCACAATCCGAGGGGCGGCACGGGTGATTTTCGAGGGCGCAAGAGAGGACGCCGTTTCCCACGTCATTCCGGTGAGAATGTCGGGAACCGACTCATTCTCCGGAAGAAACGTCCCGGCAAACATACCCGTGGCGATGACGTGGCCTCCTTCGGAAATAAAAGCCTTCAGCCGTTCTCGCTCTTCGCGCGTGGGCCCTTCATCCGGTTCCGCCAAGATGAGGGTCTTTGCTGTCGCCTGTGGGAGTTCGCTCAGAGGCCGTTCCCAGCGCTCAACTTTGTATCCTATTTCCGAGAGAAGCAGGTATGCGGCTTTGGCTCCGCCGGAAGCGCTCGAGTAACTGCTGGGGTATTCCGCCTGCCCTTGCTCGCCGGAGCTGAACACCAGCGCGCCGGCGACGAGCAGGACGAAGACGAATCCTGCACCGAGCAGAAGCTTACGGTCTTTCTGGTTCAGCTTGAGTGACATCCCAGCCTTTCCAGCGCCTGCATCGTCTGCGCAAAAGCTCCCGCGTCCGCCTCTCGCTTGGCGTACCAGGTGAGCTCGAAGACCCGTGTAAGCGCGGCCAGAGTCTCGCGGTGATCATTGGAGTTGGAGTTGGATAGCAGGCGAAGGTACTCGCGTGGAGTGCGCGCGCGATCGGGCCGCCAGGTACCCTGGTACTCCAAAAATGAAATGCCTGCCCAGTAGGCGAGATGAATCGCTTCCCGCCAATTATTTTGTGCGGCGGCCGCGCGCGCCTCCGCCAGCCAAAGCGCCCAACTCTTCGCGGAAACTGCAAGATCGGTGGGCACAACGTTTTCCCGTTCGCTAGCCGACGTAATTTGCCGGTATACCAAAAATGCGAGCGTCAACACTGCGAGGCCGATCAGCCCGTACACAAAGAACCTGCTGATCGTGGGAATAGCGGACGAGCGGAAAAGAAACTCCAGCATCCTTAGGATGATGGCAAGCAGGCTCTGTTCGAGCCGGTCGAGGAACGCCGGTCCGTGCACGTTGCGGAACTCCGGTCGCGCCAGGAGGGCGGCGAGGCGCTCTCGGCTGCTCGAAACGTCCGGGGGAGAAGTCTCGAAGCCCTCGAGATCGTCGCGCAGATTCTGAATCCGCGACTGGATAGCGCTCGCTGTTGTTAGGTTCTTCTCCTGCTCGAACCTGCGGATGTCCCGGCGCAGACCTTCCGGAGAAATTTCGAAATCCTGCTGTTCGGTGCGGACTCGCCAGCTTTGCGGCAAATCTTTCAGAATCGGGGGAAGGGCGCGGCCGGAACTGTCGAGTTGTTGTGTAGCGGCCAACAACTGGTCCAGTTCCGCATGATATTCGGCGGCGGTGAGCTCGTTACCCGCTCCCGAATCCGCCCGGCAGACAAAGCTGGCGATCGTGAGTCTAACGATCAGCAGCCCGGCAATCAGGATCCCGGCGAGAATGTAAGTGCGCCTAGCCGTCATGCGCCTGCTTACGCTGAGGCACCCTGAAGGGCGGGAGCATCCAGCGTCTCCATCATCAGTTGCAGGTCAAATGCTTCTTTGCGCACCCGCTCGTCGTAGTAAACCAGCGAGAAAGCAATGGTCGCCAGAGGACCGACCAGGCATGTTGAAATAAACGCCGCGACCAGCGATGCGACCCGCCATGCAACCGCAACGTGCTGCAACGCGCCCACGCCTCTTGCACTAACTCCCGCCGCCATTTCGATAGGCCACTGCAGAAGCATGCTGACCCCGATGCTGAGTACCGTGAACAGGAACCAGATGACGAAGATGCGGCCGCGATTCCCCTTGCTAAGTTCGGAGCTCCGGGACATTGAGTCTCCAACACCCTTGTTTTCCAGAACCTTTGCGGGGACGGCCAACGACTACCGTATCATCAGCAAGATTCCGGGCACGATCAAGGCAATGAAGCCCAGGCCCACGAGGAATCCAATGGAAAGCGAGAGTCCGATTACGCCGGCAATCTGGTTCTTCACTTTCGAAAATGAATCCATCACGCCGGCCGGTCGATCGAGGTAAACGTTCGAAACCGCGACCACGGTGGCGGCTTGCGAGGCGGCAGCAACGACCAGGCTCAAGAGACCCACTACTATGCTAAAAACTGCCGTCGTGAGGACGTTACGCAGCTGGGCTCCCGGAGTTTGAAACGCAAGCGCCAGGCACTGTAAGGCGAGGACACAAAGATAGGGAAGAGCGAAGATCCCCAAAAACAACGCGAAGTGGCTGCGATAAAGGGAGAACGTGCGGTCAAGTAATTCTCCGGTACTGAGCGGCCTGAGCGCGGTCGCCATGATTAGCCTCCTATGACTTTAAAACTTGTCCGGCATGGTAGCACAATAGCTTGTTTCAGTCTTATCCAAAGATGTGCCGTGCCGTTAGCGCATGATATGTCCGGTTGATTGAGCACGTGATACTTACACGAGGGAAAGCGCACAAGGTGCGGACGGCGATGTTGCCGTAGTAATTGTTGAAGCGGTTCTCCCTGGTAGGTAGAGACTAAGGCCCCGGGTTCCCCCGGGGGACAGTTATATGTTGGTTCTCTGCTCGGCATGGCGGATGAGAAACCAGCAGGGAGGATCGCCGGCGTGTGGGAAAAGACTGTGCACGCACGTCTTCTGCACCGGCGGATCGAAAATAATTTCGGCCTTCCCGTCTTTGTGCGCCACCGCGTAGTAGTGTTCGACGGTTACGCTGCCAAAGGGCTGGCGCTTCGCGGCCAGACGATATCGAAACACGGAATAGTCCGCGCCATACGCGATTCCCAGCAGGCCCATGCCAGCCAAGAACGATCTCAGGGCGATTCGCCGGAGCCATGGGCCGGTCTTGTTGCCGCCGGTTTTGCTGTCTTCGACTGCGGTCACGGCCCGATTATATCCGTCCGCGAACTGGCCCGGGGCTGGAGCGTTGACAATTCTTCACAAAAGACTCGGCCCGATTTGCTCTCCCGCGCGTCGAAAGGGTGTGAAACAGATGTTAAAATTCACCAGAAGCTCCAAGTGAGAGCTGTTGTCCCTCGTCGATTTGAGGAGTGCAAGTGACGGAACAAGCACCAGACTTAGCTGTTTCCAGAAAATCCGAGCATCATCCAACCGAGAATTCAACCGCTCCCAAGAGCCGCTGGTGGATCTGGCTGATCGTCGCTGTCGTTATCGTTGTCATCGTGGTGTTGTGGCGACGCAGCGCGGCAACCTCAGAAGCGAAAGCCGGCGGTGACGCGGCCTCCCGGCCGGTCATGGTAACAACGGCGGCAGCGCGCCAGGGCGACATCGGAGTTTACGTGCACAGAATAGGCATGGTGACACCCGTTTATACCGTAACGGTGACCAGCCGCGTGCAAGGCGAGATTACGCAGGTCTACTATCGCGAAGGGCAAATGGTTCAGAAGGGCGACCCGCTCGTCGAAATCGATCCGCGCCCTTATCAGGCGGCGTTAACACAGGTCGAGGGACAACTGGCGCACGATCAGGCGGTTTTGACGGAAGCCAAGATCGATTTGGAACGCTACCAGCAAGCCTTGAATCGCAACGCCATCGCCAAGCAGCAATTTGACGATCAGCAGCAAGTCGTGCTGCAAGATGAAGGCACGGTGAAAAACGACGAAGGCCAACTGGCGAATGCCAAGGTCAATCTGGAATACACGCACATCACCGCGCCCATAGCCGGACGCGTGGGACTGCGGCTGGTGGATCCCGGAAATATCGTGCAGGCCAACAGCACCACCGCCCTGGTTGTGATCACGCAGCTTCAGCCCATCACGGTTATCTTCAGCCCCGCGGAAGATGAGCTCCCGCAGATTCAACAGCAATTGCTCAAGGGAAAGAAACTGGCCGTGGACGCTTTTGACCGTGATGAGGATAGGAAACTGGCATCCGGCACGCTGCTGACTCTCGATAATGTCATTGACACATCCACGGGAACCTTGAGGCTCAAAGCCATCTTTGACAACAAAGACAACGCTCTTTTCCCGAGCCAGTTCGTAAACGTCGAACTGCTCGTCGAGACGCAACACAATGTAACTTTGATTCCCACTCCGGCGATTCAGCGCAACGCGCAAGGGGCTTTTGTCTACGTGATTAAAGGCGACCAGACCGCCTCCATGCGAGCGATCACCCTCGGCACTACGGATGGGTCGGTGACCGCTGTCCAAGGCCTTGAGCCGCAGGAAGTGGTTGCGGTCAACGGCTTCGACAAGCTGCTGGATGGCGCGAAAGTTACGGTCCGCGCGCCCACGAACGCGAGTGGCGGAGCTTCGAGCCAGGGCCAGCAGCATCCAACGGGCCAGAATAACGAGAACCAATCCGCTCCGTCGGGAACCCGCAGTGGAGTCGCCTCCGGAGGCAAAGAGGGAGGCTCGTCCCGGTGAGTCCTTCGCGTCCGTTTATTTTACGACCGGTAGCGACGTCGCTTTTGATGGCGGCCATATTGCTCGCTGGCTTCGTCGCCTATCTCCAGTTGCCCGTATCCGCGCTGCCGGAGGTCGACTACCCCACCATTCAGGTGGTTACGTTTTATCCCGGCGCCAGTCCCGATGTGATGGCTTCGGCCATAACCGCGCCCCTCGAACGGCAGTTCGGCCAGGTCCCCGGCCTCAATCAGATGACTTCCACGAGTTCCGATGGAAGCTCCATCATCGTTTTGCAGTTTTCACTCGAGCTGAACATCGACGTCGCCGAACAAGAAGTGCAAGCAGCCATCAACGCGGCGCAAACCTATCTGCCTTCCGATCTGCCGGTCCCGCCGATCTATAGCAAAACGAACCCGGCGGACGCGCCGATTCTCACCTTGGCGCTTTCTTCGAAGACAATCCCGCTGCCGCAAGTCGAAGACCTTGCGGATACGCGCTTCGCGCAAAAAATCTCTCAGCTTCCGGGCGTTGGACTGGTGAGCATCAGTGGCGGGCAAAAGCCGGCCGTCCGCGTGCGCGTGAATCCCACGGTGCTCGCCTCCTACGGCATCAATTTGGAGGATGTGCGCACCGCGCTGCAAGCTACCAGCCTCGACCAGGCGAAAGGCAACTTCGACGGCCCGCAACAGGACTACCAGATTCAATCGAACGACCAACTGCTCACCGCGTCGGATTTCGAACAAGTCGTCATTGCCTACCACAACGGGTCGGCCGTGCGGCTGTCGGACGTAGCCAACGTTGACGACGACGTGGAAAACAACCGCCAGGCGGCCTGGATGAACGAAACTCCCGCGGTCATCGTCAACATTCAACGCCAGCCCGGGGCGAACATCATTCAAGTAGTCGATCGCATCAAGAAGCTGCTTCCGCTGCTGAAGAGCAATCTCCCGGCCGCCATTCAAGTGGATATACTGACGGACCGCACCACCACGATCAGGGCTTCCGTCAAAGACGTCGAGTTTGAACTCATGCTCACCGTGGCGCTGGTGGTCATGGTCATTTTTCTGTTCCTGCGCAATCTATCCGCCACCACCATCCCCAGCGTTGCCGTTCCTCTCTCCATCGTGGGCACGTTCGGCGTGATGTATCTCGCCGGCTTCAGCTTAAACAACCTCACGCTGATGGCCCTGACGATCTCAACGGGCTTCGTCGTCGACGACGCCATCGTCATGATCGAGAACATCATTCGATTCGTCGAAGAAGGAGATACGCCGCTCGAAGCCGCCCTCAAAGGCTCGGAGCAGATCGGTTTCACGATCGTATCGCTGACCATCTCCTTGATCGCAGTGTTGATTCCGCTGCTCTTCATGGGCGACATCGTGGGACGGCTTTTCCGCGAGTTTGCCATTACCTTGAGCGTGACCATCCTCGTCTCCGCGGTGGTTTCGCTGACGCTCACGCCCATGATGTGTTCGCGCATATTGAAAAGCACGCACGGGCGAAAGCAGAGCCGTTTCTACGTGGCTTCGGAGACTGCCTTCGAGCGCATCATCGCTTTCTACGGAAGAACTTTACAGTGGGTGTTGAAACGGCAAAACGCAACTCTGGCCGTGGCCGCCGCGACGCTGGTGCTCACGATCGTTCTCTACATCGTCATCCCGAAAGGCTTTTTCCCGGTGCAAGACACAGGCATCATTCAGGGCATTTCGGAAGCCGTGCAGTCCGCATCCTTCCCCGCCATGGCGGAAAAGCAGCGGCAACTCGCCCACTCGATCTTGCAGGATCCTGCCGTGGAAAGTCTTTCTTCCTTCATCGGTATCGACGGCACCAACACGACCTTGAACAGCGGGCGTATCCAAATTAATTTGAAGCCCCTCGAAGAACGCAAGATCAGCGCCTCGGACGTGATCCGGCGCCTCCAGCCAAAACTGGAAAAGATCGATGGCATCACGCTGTACATGCAACCGGTGCAGGACCTCACCGTCGAAGATCGCGTGAGTCGCACGCAATATCAGTACACCCTCGAAGATCCCGATCAGCGCGAACTGAATTACTGGACAGCCAGGCTGATGGCCAAACTGCAAAACATTCCGGAGCTGCGCGACCTGGCCACGGACCAACAAACTTCAGGCCTCGCCGCCTCTCTCGTCATCGACCGTGTCACCGCTTCCCGCATGGGCATCACGCCGCAAGCGATCGACCAGATGCTTTACGATGCGTTTGGGCAGCGGCAAGTTTCGACGATGTACACGCAGTTGAACCAGTACCACATCGTTCTTGAGACGCAGCCGGAGTTTCAGAAGAACCCCTCGAAATTGCAGGACATCTACGTTCGTTCTGCTTTGGCTCCTACTGCGCTCACTACCGGCTCTTCCAGTACCCAGACGATCACCGCGACCACGGCTTCCGGCAATTCCGCTTCCGCTGCTCCGCCGAGCCCTTCCGCTTCCCCGAACACCGCTGCCAGCTCGGGTTCCGCCAACCCTAGCGCCGTAACGACGGTGAATGGCGCCGCCATTCCGCTCAGCGCCATCACTCGGTTCGAAATGAAGAGCAGCCCGCTATCCGTCAATCACCAGGGACAATTTCCCGTCGTTACCATCTCTTTCAATCTGGCGCCCAACGCGTCGCTTGGCGAAGCCACCAATGCCATCGACAAGGCCCAGCGGGAAATTAACATGCCTCTCAGCGTACAGGGGGCGTTTCAGGGCACCGCCGCTTCGTTTCAAGCTTCCTTGTCGAACGAGCCGCTATTGATTCTCGCCGCTCTCGTGACTGTTTATATCGTGCTCGGCGTTCTCTACGAAAGCTACATACACCCCATCACAATTCTCTCGACCCTGCCCTCTGCCGGGGTGGGTGCGATTCTGGCCTTGTTGATCTGCGGCCAGGAACTCAGCGTCGTCGCCCTCATCGGAATCATCCTTCTGATCGGTATCGTCAAAAAGAACGGGATTATGATGATCGACTTCGCGCTGGAGGCGGAGCGCAAGGAGGGCAAAAGGCCGGAAGACGCGATTTATGAAGCATGCCTGCTGCGTTTCCGTCCCATCATGATGACCACCATGGCCGCGTTGCTGGCCGGCTTGCCGCTTGCCCTTGGAACCGGAATTGGCTCGGAGCTTCGCCGCCCCTTGGGCATCTCCATGGTTGGCGGCTTGCTCTTGAGCCAGGTGCTTACGCTCTACACGACTCCGGTCATTTACATCTTCTTCGACCGGCTCGCGCATCGTTATTCTTCGCGCCGCGCGCCGGAAGCCGGACCTGAGGCCGTCCCAGCGGATTGATGCGATGAGCCTCTCCTCTCCATTTATTCGGCGTCCCGTCGCCACTACCCTCCTGACAGCGGCCATTGCGCTGGCGGGCGCTGTGGCCTTCCGGGAGTTGCCGGTCTCGCCGCTTCCGCAGGTCGATTTCCCTACGATTTCGGTTGGCGCCAGTTTGCCGGGAGCCAGTCCCGAGATCATGGCCTCCTCCGTCGCCACTCCCTTGGAGCGCCAGTTCGGGAGAATTGCCGGCATCACCGAAATGACGTCGTCCAGTAATCTCGGCACCACCAGCGTCACGCTGCAGTTTGATTTGAACCGCGACATTAATGGAGCCGCGCGCGACGTCCAAGCCGCGATCAATGCCGCGCGCAGTTACTTGCCCGCCAATCTCCCCGGCAATCCCACTTATCGCAAGGTCAACCCGGCGGATTCTCCGATCATGATTCTGGCGCTTGCGTCCGGTGTGTACGACCGCGGAGCGCTGTACGACGCCGCCTCCACCATCATGCAGCAGCGTCTTTCCCAGCTTCAGGGCGTCGGGCAGGTGAGCGTTTGGGGTAGCTCCTTGCCGGGAGTGCGGGTGGACGTGAATCCGACCCAACTTAACAGCTATGGTCTCGGCTTGCAGGACGTTGCCGCCATGCTGAGCCGGCAGAATGCCAACAGTCCCAAGGGCCAAGTCATTAACGGCGCAACCACCGCGGACATCGTAACCAACGACCAGCTTCTCAAGGCGGTGGACTACATGCCTTTGGTGGTCGGCTACCACGATGGCGCCGCCATTAAGTTGTCCGATGTCGCGAACGTCCAGGATTCCACGGAGAACATACGCGCGGCCGGCTTCGTCAACGGCAAGCCCTCCGTCCTCATCGCTATTTTCCGCCAGCCCGGCGCCAACATCATCGATACTGTGGATCGCATCCGGGCGGCGATTCCCGCACTGAAGGCCTCCGTCCCATCCGCCATCGACACACAAATTGTTGTCGACCGTACCCTCACCATTCGCGCCTCCGTTCGCGATACTGAGCGCACCCTCCTCATCTCGATTTCCCTGGTTATTCTGGTGGTGTTCCTCTTCCTGCGCAATGTCCGCGCTACCTTGATTCCCAGCGTGGCCGTCCCCGTCTCTTTGATCGGGACGTTTGGGGTGATGTACCTGTGTCACTACAGCATTGACAATCTCTCGCTCATGGCCCTCACGATTTCGACGGGCTTCGTGGTGGACGATGCAATTGTGGTCATCGAAAACATCACGCGCTATCTCGAGCAGGGCATGGCACCTATGCAAGCTGCACTCAAGGGCGCCAAGGAAATCGGATTCACGGTGATGTCCATCAGCATCTCTCTCGTTGCCGTCTTCATCCCGATTCTGATGATGGGTGGAATCGTGGGCCGGCTGTTCCGCGAATTTGCCGTGGTCCTCTCGGTTGCCATCCTGGTGTCGCTGGGCATTTCCCTGACCACGACACCGATGATGTGTTCTCGCCTGCTCAAGGATCTTCGGGATGAGCGGCACGGCAAAGTGTTCCGCGCCAGCGAACGCGCCTTCAATGCGCTCCGCGGGGCCTACGAGCGCAGCTTGGGTTGGGTCCTGGAACACTCCCGCCTGACGCTGGCCGTTCTCGGCATCACCATCGCATTCAACTTCTACCTTTTTTGGAGCGTCCCCAAGGGATACTTTCCACAGCAGGACAACGGCATCGTCTTCGGCGGCATCCAGGGCTCGCAGGACATTTCCTTCCAGGCCATGCAGAAGGCCACGGCGCGCATCGTCGATGTCATCAAGACGGACCCGGCGGTGCAGAACGTGATGGCGTTCACGGGCGGCGGAGGTGCCACCAATGGCGGCAACGTATTCCTGGGCCTGAAACCTCTCGCGGAACGCGACGCGAGCGCCAGCCAGGTGATCAACCGGCTGCGTCCTAAGCTCCTTTCTGTCTCGGGTGCAAACACCTTTATGCAAGCCGGACAGGACCTCCGCATCGGCGGACGGGGAAGCAGCGCGCAATTTCAGTACACAATCCAGAGCGACAATTTACAGGACCTGGTGCAGTGGGGCCCGGTCCTTCTCCAGCAGATGCGAAAAATACACCTGCTCACCGACGTCAATACCGACCAGCAGAACAGCGGCCTTCAGGCCACGCTTACCTATGACCGCGCCACCGCATCGCGCCTCGGCATTACGCCGCAGATGCTCGACAACTCTCTCTACGAAGCCTTCGGCCAAGCCCAGGTTTCGACCATGTATACCGGCATCAATCAGTACCACGTCGTGCTGGAAGTCGCGCCGAAGTACTGGCAGTCGCCGGTAAACTTGAGCGACGTGTATATCCGGGCGTCGCAAGGGAAAGTCGTTCCGCTCAGCGCCATCGCGCATTACGAGCCGTCTACCGCTCCGCTGGCCGTGAATCACCAGGGTCAATATCCCTCGGTGACCATCTCTTTCAACCTTGCCCCGGGTGTATCCCTCAGCGACGCTTCCAGGGCCATCGTCGAAACGGAACAGAAAATCGGCATGCCCAATACCATTACCGGCATGTTCTCCGGCACGCTCCAAGCTTTCGAAGCTTCGCGGGCGACGCTGCCTCTTCTGATCGTCACCGCTCTCCTGGCCGTCTATATCGTGCTGGGTATTCTTTACGAAAGTTATATTCATCCCCTCACGATTATTTCCACGCTGCCCTCCGCAGGAGTCGGCGCCATCCTGGCCCTCAACCTGTTTCACAAGGACCTTAGCGTTATCGCGATCATCGGCGTTATTCTCTTAATTGGTATTGTCAAGAAGAATGCCATTCTGATGATCGACTTTGCGCTGGCCGCCGAACGCAGCGAAGGCAAGAGCCCTCGCGATGCCATTTTTCAGGCTTGCATTCTGCGTTTTCGGCCTATTCTGATGACCACCATGGCCGCGATATTTGGCGCCATGCCGTTGGCGTTCGGCAGAGGAACCGGTTCAGAACTCCGCAACCCTCTGGGAATGACTATTATTGGCGGCCTGCTTCTGAGCCAAATGCTCACGCTTTACACCACGCCGGTCGTTTATCTCTCACTGGACCGCTTGAGAGTCAACTGGCTTCGCGCTCACGGAAAGCTCGAAGCACAAAGACATATCGAGTCCTTCGGATGACAAATTCTTGTGCGCCACGCGAACTCAAGATCAGAAACGGCCGAAGCCGACTTAGCCACACCAAGGAGCTCGAGATACCGATGAAGGCAACTAACAAAATACGTGCTGCGGCCGCGCTTCTCTGCGGCATTCTCCTCATCATCTTCCCAGGCTGCGTTGTCGGTCCGAGATACAATCGCCCCACGGTGCAGACACCGGGGACGTTCAAAGAGGTCACGCCGGACGATCTCAAGAAAATGGACGGCTGGAAAGTCGCGCAACCGCAGGACAGTGTTCTCCATGGCAAGTGGTGGGAGACTTTTGGCGATCCGCAGTTGAACACGCTCGAGGAGCAAGTCAATATTTCCAATCAAAACGTCGCCGCGGCGTTCGCCAACTTCATGGCGGCGCGCGCTCTGGTGCGGGAGGCTCGCGCGCAATATTTCCCAACTGTGACCGCGGGCGCAAGCATCATTCACCAGCGCCAGCCCAGTGTTTCGAGCGGGACGAGCAGCGCGACGACCTCCACCGAATACTCTCTGCCCTTCGACGCTTCCTGGACGCCCGATTTGTGGGGCCGCGTGCGCAACACCGTTCGCGCCAACGTCGCGAACGCGCAAGCCAGCGCCGCCGACCTAGAGAATACCCGCCTGACCGCGCAAGCGGAACTGGCGGTCGATTACTTCCAACTGCGCGGACAGGACGCTCTCAAACAACTGCTCGATTCGACCGTAAAGGCTTATGAGGAGTCCCTGAAACTGACCAAGGCACTGTATGAAACAGGTATCGACTCCGACGAATCCGTCGCGCAAGCTGAAACTCAGCTGGAAGCCACCCGGGCACTAGATACCAGTATTGGCATTCTGCGCTCTCAATACGAGCATGCGATTGCACTCTTGGCCGGCCAACCTGCTTCTTCCTTCTCGATCGCCGTCGAGCCGTTGAAGACTCCGCCGCCCGCCATCCCGTTTGGTGTTCCATCGCAACTTCTGGAGCGCCGTCCAGACATCGCCGCATCCGAGCGCCTGATGGCCCAGGCCAACGCGCAAATCGGCGTCGCCAAAGCCGCCTATTATCCAACGCTGACTCTTAGCGCTTCCGCCGGGTTTCAAAGCACGAAGGGCTCCGCCTGGTTTACCTGGCCAAGCCGCTTCTGGTCCGTCGGCCCGGCCATTGCCGAGACGATTTACGATGGCGGCCTGCGCCGCGCCACCGTCGAACAGTACCGCGCGCAATATGATCAGACGGTCGCCAGCTATCGCAACACGGTCCTCACCGCGTTTCAGCAAGTCGAGGATAATCTTTCCGCCCTGCGCGTTCTTTCCCAGGAAATTCAGGAACAAGACACCGCGATCCGGTCCGCGCAGCGTAGCCTTGACCTGGCCACAGACCGCTACCGCCTCGGCATCGACCCCTACCTCAACGTCATTACCGCCCAGACCACACTCTTCAGCAATCAGCAGACAGCCGTGGACCTGCGGATCGAGCAAATCGTGGACAGCGTGCAATTGATCGAGGCACTCGGCGGGGGTTGGGATTCCTCCACGCTTCCCAGTTCGCAGCAGATTATTTCGCGACAGGCCCAGCTCCCGGCGGCTACTCCGGTTCAGCCTTCCCAGAGCCAGCCACCAGCCTCATCGACTCCCTGATCGGCCGGGCAAATCGCGCAGGCTGCCCAACGCGAGCAGCCTGCAAGCGATCAGCGTCACAGAATCGAGTTATCTTCCCGATCTCTGGCTTGCCGCTACTTGGGTTGCTTATCTTTATCGTTGGTATCCTCCGGGGGTTCGAGTGCTCCGGGCATCACCTTGAGCGGAGCCGAGTGCTGCTCTTCGAGTTCGGGATGCGGCAGTGGCTTGCGCGGCAGCATCTGGTCGCGCATGGCGGCGTTGTATACGAAGATAGCCTCGACGGTTGCCGCCTGCGCCAGGTCGCCGGGCTGCAGGCGTTCGTAAGTGTCCATGTTCGAATGATGGGTGCGCGATTCGTAGTCGAGGCGGTCCTGAATGAACTGGAAGCCTGGGATCCCGACCGCATCGAACGATTGGTGGTCGGTGCCACCGGTGTTGCGCGCGGTGATGGTGGTGACGCCGAGATCTTTCAGCGGCTCCATCCATTGCGCAAAGATGGGGGCGATCGCGGTGTTTCCCTGCAGATAAATCCCGAGGATTTTACCGGTGCCGTTATCCACGTTGAAGTAGCCGGAAATTTTCGGCTGCTCAGGTTCAATTACGACAGGACCGGCAGGTTTGCGCAGCCAATCGGGCTTCTCCAGTTGATCGGGAGCGGTCGAGAGTGGCACGTATCCGAAATGCTGCTTCACGTAGCCGCGGGAACCAAAAAGGCCCTGCTCTTCTCCCGTCCAGAGACCAATGCGGATGGTGCGCCGCGGCTTGATCTGCAGCGTGTTGAAAATCCGCATGACTTCCATTGCAACCACCGTGCCGGCACCATTGTCGGTTGCGCCCGTCGCCGCCGCCCACGAGTCGAGATGGCCACCGACCAGGACCACCTCATCTTTCAGCTTGGGATCTGTGCCGGGAATTTCGGCAATGGTATCAAAGCCATGCTCATGGTCATCGAAGTACGCCACATCGACATTCATTTCGATGCTAACCGGCACATTGGCTTTGAGCAGACGATAAACGCGTCCGTAGTTCTCTATCGCCGCCACCACTACAGGCAGGGGATTGGCGTGATCGCGCTTGTAGGCGGACCTTCCCAGGCCGCCGTCGTCGAAGATCGTGCCGCCGGAGCCGCCGCTGTCGCGGCCGTCGCGGCTGGGAAGAATAATCGCCAGAGCATGCTCCGAGGCGAGAAACTTTCCTGTTTTATCGAGCAGGGCCGCCCGCTTTACATATTCCTGAATCCGGTCTGAGTAAGCCCTCTGTTTGTCCAGGGGGAAATCGGCAGTCTTGGCAAGGTCCTTGTCGTCCATGCGTGTAAACAGCGGCTTATCCACCGGATTCACCTCGCGCATATCTCCGAGCAGGACGATTTTCCCGGCCAGCTTGCCTTTGTACTTGTCGAGATCTCTATCGTCCTTGACATCAACCCAAATGGCTTGGCCATTGACTGCGCCGTTGGTGGAAGGCGACCAGGGCGCGGCCTGGGCGATGAAAACAGCCGTGTCCGGCGACGTCATACGCACCCAGGTGTTGAGCTGCTGCCAGCCCATGCCGAACTCACCCCAGTCTTCGAGATGGGCGTTGCTGCAACCCATCGCAGCCAATTGATCGCGCGTCCACTCGTTGGCCCGGCGCAGGTTGGGTGAACCGGTAAGGCGCGGGCCAATGCCATCCATCAGAGCGGATGCGAAGTCCATCACGTGCGAATGGGTCAGGCCTTCGTCGCGAATGCGCTGGTACATGGTGTAATCGAGATTCTCTTTTGCAGGCTGCGGCAGTTCGTACGATGGCTTGTCGGCTTCGGCCGCCGCTGCCTTCTCTTTGTTCTTGTCAGCGGCAAAGATGGAGAGTGGCAGGACGAAGCAGAGTAACAAAGCAAATCTGATTCTGAAAAAACCGTGGAATCGCATGTGTCGGGCTCCCTCGGAAAAAAGTTCGAAAGCAGAGTAGCAGATATGGACTAAACAAAATAGCTGCCACGAACCGCTAGCGGAATATGAGTTGGAGGCGCTAATCGTCCTGCGGCCATTTCTGGCAATTGCGCCCTCGCGCGTTGGATCTCCCACAAAAATTGTAGCGTCGCAGCAAAACCCGAAAGCCGGCAACGACGCGAAGGCAAGGTGAAATACATGTGACGCCGAGAGTGAAGGCTGGTGCCGGGGGGATTCAACCAGGTGGGCAAACCGGGTGTACAATCCTTTCCGTTCTTGAGGTCAATAAGGAAATCTCGGTCAAGATAGAGACGGTATGAGCCAAGCAGCAATCGTGAAAGAGAAGGTGAAACTGGCCGTTGCGGATGGAACACAGATGGCAGCCTATGTGGCTCGTCCGGAGCAAGGCGGCCCGCATCCGGGGTTGCTCGTGTTCCAGGAAGCATTTGGCGTTAACCATCACATCCGCAGTGTGAGCGAGCGGTTTGCCGCGGAGGGGTACGTCGTGATTGCTCCGGAGCTGTTTCATCGCACGGCGCCGGGTTTTGAGGGCAGCTATACCGACTTCCCTGCCGTGATGCCGCACCTCCAGGCGATGACAACAGAGACGGCGGAGATGGACATAGGGTCCGCCCATGAGTGGCTGCGCTCGAATGCGCAGGTGAAACCAAACGAGATTTCGAGTGTGGGATTCTGCATGGGTGGCCGCTTTTCATTTCTTGCCAACAGCGTGGTCCCGCTGCGCGCCGCAGTATCGTTTTACGGAGGAGGAATCGCACCCGGATTGCTCGACCGGGCGTCGAAGGTGCAGGCGCCGTCATTGCTCATCTGGGGTGGATTGGACAAGCATATTACGCCCGAGCACCGAAAAGCGGTGACCGACGCCTTGAGCGCGCAGCAGAAGATTTATGTGAATGTCGAGTTCTCCCAGGCCGACCATGGATTCTTCTGTGACGAACGCGCATCGTATGAGCCGCGCTCGGCGCGGCAGGCGTGGGCATTGACTTTAGAGTTTCTGCGCTCGTGAAGCAGCTCGGGACGGTTTTCCACAAGGAACATAGGAGGGACGCACTTACTTCGCTACGACTTGTCTTCGAGGCCCGCGGGGGCGAGTCTCGCAAGCTGCACGGCCAGCCATGATGGCTTTCGGCCGTCGATCTCGGCGCGTTCTTTGGCGGCGACGGCGGTTCTAACGATATGGGCTCCGATGTAGCGGATGGGCTCCGGTGGAAAGTTGTTGAGTCCCCTGCCGGCCAGGGGATGGTTCGACCATTCATCGTTGCGGTCGAGTGCCAGGCTGGCCAGGATACGGCCTCCAATGACGCTCGGGCCCACTCCGTTTCCACTCCAGCCAATTCCATAAACGATGTTCGGGCGCCCATAAAGGCGGCCAAGACGCGGGAGACTGTCGGGCGTGCGGTCAATGGGACCGGACCAGTCGTGGGTCACCGGAGCGTCGGCGAGCACTGGGTAGTAGCGGCGGAGATCAGCGGTGACTTCGGAGGCGCGTCGGGCATGGCGATCAAAGTTAGATCCGATGCGGCCACTGTAGGCAATGGTCCATCCTCCCTTGCCAAAGGCGATGCGTCCGTCACGGGTGACGCGGTAATAGTCAACCATGGTTTGCGAGTCGGTGATGGAGAGGTCGCGGTGCCATCCGATCCGCTCAAGACGGTCGGGAATGGGCGCGGTGACGACCATGTCACTGGAAATGACAGCGATGGCGCGATGGAGTTCACGGATCGAAGCGGCCCAGGCGTTGTTGGCGATGACGAGTTTTTCGGCGGCCAGAGAACCACGGCCGGTGCGTAGAACGACCGGCGCTGAGCGGCTGAAGTTTTGGACGCGAGTGTGTTCGTAGATGCGAACACCCCGATCGAGCGCGACTCGCCGCAGTCCCCGGACGAGCGCCGCGGGCTGGACAATGGCAGCACTCGCCTCGAAAACTCCGGCGCGATGGGCGGCTGATCCTGCGCGCTGTGCGGCCTCTCCCGGATCCAGACGGCGAAAAACCTGCAAACCCATCTTTTCGCAGATGTGAACAACACTTTCCCATGCTCCCATCTGAGCGGAACTGGTGGCGGTCCAGAGCCAGCCTCCGCAGCGGAAGTCGGCGTCAATGTTGTGGGCGCGGCAAAATTCGCCGATTTCGGCGATGGCTTGCTCGGAACTGCGGCAGATGCGAATGGCTTCCTCCGGACCGAAGAGCTTAGCCAGTGATGCGAGCTTCGGCCACCAGGCGAGCACAAAGCCACCGTTCCGGCCTGAGGCGCCGCCTCCGCAGATGTCTTGTTCGAGAACGACGACATCGCAGGCGGGGTCTTGCTCCTTGATGCGGAGGGCAGTCCAGAGGCCCACGTATCCGGCGCCGAGGATGGCGATGTCAGCCTTCGCAAAGCCTTCGAGAGCAGGTTGATCGGGTGCGTCGCCGTGCACCTGCTGGAGCCAGAAGGAGTGGCGTTTGAAGTCTTTGGCCATAGGTTGAGCGGCGCCAAGGGTCCTGTACCAGAATAATTCAGGAAGTGTCGTAGAAGACAGTTGCTGTGATCAGGCAATTGCGCTCACTGAGACTTTCTCTGCTGTCGGCCCGTCAATGAGTGCTATGGCGACGTTACAACAGCGATTGTGCAAAATTGCGACTAGTCATCGGAAGTACTGCTAGTTCAGCGGTATTTGCCTTGAACCACCAAGCTTCAATTGCAGCAGTTCACTTTCAATTGGCCATGTGGAATATGCGAACATTACAAGGACAGCGACGTTGACGAAGGGGATAGCCATGAGCAGACCATGCCAACGCGGGTAGCCTGCCTTGGAGGAAATGTTGCCAAATATGGCATAAGCAAGCACGCTTGAAATGACTAGGGCGATCCAATCCTTGAACGTGAAATTCATTCGACCCCCTCTTGTGGGCCAGCGATATTCAGCCAGTTCTGGCAGAAATTGTCGCTCCTTCGAGCATGTTTGTCGAGAACAGGCATCTCTGACAAAGTCGGCGGTGTCAAGCACTTTTTGAGCGTACTGCTCCGTGCACTCCGAGGAGCGCGCCATTTCGCTCTTAGTTGAAGGTTCTGCCATACCAACCAAGGCCCGCTCGTAATCAGTTT
>Ga0208689_1000355_pt1 | contig 36294 bp, 30 predicted proteins | sample June2015DPH_8_15_FD_184700 | JGI IMG/M metagenome (GOLD analysis project Ga0208689, IMG submission 184700) | Peatland microbial communities from SPRUCE experiment site at the Marcell Experimental Forest, Minnesota, USA - June2015DPH_8_150... | ecosystem: Environmental > Terrestrial > Soil >... | reverse complement strand
TCATCCCTGGAGAAAAGGCTTTTCCGCCAAGGCCCGCGCACTCTTTTCCGGGGCAGCATGAAACCACAACCAGGGGACATTTCTATTGTGGACAAGACGGGGACATTTCTAATGTGGTATGACACCGCCCCTACATGGATATTGACATTCGCCATACATTCGCCTATGCTGCGCGCATGGCGATCACTCGGCGTCAACGCGAGCTGTATGACTTTATTTCGCGCTTTGTGGCAGAGAAGCAATACTCCCCTTCGTTTGAAGAGATCAAGGAAGGCATGGGGTTGAGTTCTTTGGCCACGGTGCACAAGCACGTCACCAATCTGGAGAAAAAAGGGCTGCTGACGCGGGACTACAACCGCAGCCGCTCGATTGATCTGCTGCCGCCGAGGGGAAAGTTGAAGCAGTCGATGGCGGTGAACACGGCGGTGGTGCTGCCGCTGGTGGGAAGGATTGCGGCGGGGCAACCGATCGAGGCAGTGGAGCACAACGAGACCATCTCACTGGCGGATTTTGTGCGCTCGAAGGAAGTGTTCGTGCTCGAAGTGCGCGGCGAATCCATGCAGGACGAAGCGATTCTCGATGGCGACTACGTTCTGGTCGAGAAGACGAAAACAGCGCACAACGGGGATATTGTGGTGGCGCTGCTCGATTCGACGGACGCGACGCTGAAGCGGTTCTTTCGCGAGGGAGACAACATTCGTCTGCAGCCTTCGAACGCCGCGATGCAGCCGATCATTGTGCCCGCGGCGTCGGTCGAAATTCAGGGACGGGTGATTGGCGTGTTGCGAAAGTACTGAAGGGCAGTGGCCAGTGAACAGTAATTCGCTCTCGCTTTCGCGCAGCGAAAAGCCGGGGGGTGCGCCCGGGCCTTGGGTGTTCGAGAGCTGATCGCTGAGAGCTGATGGCTGAAAGCTTAGCCTACGTGGCGGTCCAGGGCTTTCTGAATGTCGTCTTTGGAGCGGTAGCCGACGAGTTGTTCCACGACCTGTCCGTTCTTGAAGACGAGCAGGGTGGGAATGCCGGTGACTTTGTAGCGCATGGGCGTGGCGGCGTTGCGGTCGACGTCCATTTTGCCAAACGTAACTTTACCCTTATATTCGCCGGCGAGTTCTTCGACGATCGGAGCGATGGCGCGGCAGGGGCCGCACCAGGCGGCCCAGAAATCGATGAGCACGGGCTTATCGGACTTCAATACATCGGAATCGAAATTGGCGTCGGTGACTTCGACGGTGGCGTTGCTTGCCATTCATCCTCCAGAGTTCCCAGTTAGCTACCCGTTCCCCGCCACGGTGGACGTATGGTCTCCTTGGGGCGGAACTTCTATCGTAGCACTGTTGATTGGATGCTCCGCAAGGGCGGAAGTCGCAGGCGATGCTGGGAGTGGGTAGGCGGGGGCAGAGCGCCGTAGAATGGCTGTTTGGGAATTGCCGTTTTTGAGTCTGGGCTTTCGAATTATGACTGGCGATCTCGATAATCTCCGGGTGGTGCTCGTGGCAACGCGGAATCCGCTGAATATTGGGGCGGCGGCGCGGGCCATGAGTAATTTTGGGGCCCGGCGATTGCGGGTGGTGAATCCCTACGAGGTGGCGTTTCGCGAGGCGCGGTCGGCGGTCGGAGCGGCGGGGTTACTGGCGAAGGCGGAACAGTACGAGAGCGTAGCCGAGGCAGTCGTGGACTGCCGGCTGGTGGTGGGGACGACCGTGGCAGGGCGGCGAGAGTTGCAGCATCGCTTGCAGCGGCTGGATGAGGGCGGGCGGGCGATCAAGCGGCAACTGAAGACGGGACCAGTGGCATTGCTGTTCGGGTCGGAAAGAGTGGGGCTATCGAATCACGAACTGAGCCACTGCCATTGGGTGATGCGGATTCCGACGCGAGAAGAGCACGGTTCGATGAATCTGGGGCAGGCGGTGGCGGTCTGCCTGTACGAACTGGTGCGAGGACAGAAGACAGCGCCGGCAAAGACTGCGCCCGGGAAGAAAGAAAAGACTTCCGCCACGTCGGGAGACGTGGAGCGGCTGACGCAGCTCCTGTTTAAGGTTCTGGGCGCCAGCGGGTACGTGAAGCCGCAGGCAGTGGCAGCTGAAGAAAAGTTGCGGCGCCTGGTCCGGCGCATGGAGTTGAACGCCAATGACGCCGAGGTATGGTTGGGAATGCTCCGGCAGATAGCGTGGAAGCTGGGCGCGGGTGTATAAGGCCTATCGCGCCTGCTGCATCGAATCCACAATGACTTTGCCGATCGCCAGCACGGTCATCAGAGTAATCACACCCAGCGATATGACGCAGTAGATGCACCAGACGCCCAACACCATGGATTCGATATCCGCCAGGTGGACCGCAAATGCGAAGGCCACCGTCACCAGCGGCAGCATCCACGGGTATGCTTTCCAGAAGGCAAGCACGCCGAGCAGCAGATATCCGGCCATGCCAATCACGGCCACGGGAACTCCATGGAACACGGCGTACGGACTGTGATTCACGATGCCGCAGTCCCATCGTTCATTGATGCTGCAAGGCGAGGTGTCGGTGCGGTAATGCTCGCGCAAAGCGAGTGAAGAAGCGGCGATACCGGCGACGGCAAGCACAATCAGCACCCATCTCATGCAGGACTCCCACCCCAATGTAAATGAAGTTGCATTCCTGAAATAGATATTATCTCCGATTTCCGCCAATCAATATTGCCCCATCAATCGTGGTAACGCTGCTCGCGGGCCGGTATCGGGACGCTGAGGCGATTCTGCGCCGGAGGCAGCGGACACGTCGCGTAGGCGGTGAATGCACAGGGCGGGTTCTCCAGTCGATTGAAAATCGAGCCAGACTTCGCCGGGCTGGGTTGCCGTTGCTGAGCGCCTGGTTCTTCGGATCGAAGGAGCGGTTTCCATTCGTCTTACCATACTTCAGCTTGACTGGAACGATGTACACCAGGGTGGTCGTGGTGACGAGCATTCGGGTTGAGTTGCGTTCAGCAAGTCAAGAAGATTTGCGAAAATAGTTTGTCTAATCTTTCAGCGGCACCATGGTTCGATCACCACGGCAAAAAGTTGCAACTTTTAACAACCTTCCTTGCGCCTGGGGCATGGTCATCACCGGTCCGTAGCAATACACGGCATGCCCGGTTGCGGCGAAGTACCATTGCCCTCCCTTTCTCGTAGCGGGCTGCTGGTTGGGGGTGGGGGGGAGCTGAGCTGGTGGCGCCAACCTGGGAACGGGGAGAGAAAGCACTAGGGCTAGGGCCAGGGTCTTCATGACTGTGCCTCCCTTGCATCACGGCCCCCACATAAGGCCGCGTTTCACAGAACCGTTTCTCTTTTTCTTTTTTCTCTTTTTCTTTTTTCTCTTTAAACGAATCGCTTTCGCTGATCCGTACTACTCACGCTAGTCCCCCCGCTAGATCGTTCGGGTGGAGCGCCGCACATCTTCTAAGTCCGCGGCCGGCTTCCCGGGAACTTGCTTCATGGAGTGCGCCGATTTACCAGGCCGTTTTGTTTCTTTGCCCGATCCTTTTGCGCCTGCTGCAGGATTGCCGGAATCCGCGCCCTTCTGATCCGCCTGCGCAGACGCTTTGTCGTGGAGCCGCTTGCTGTCGTCACGAGCCAGCTTGCCTTTCAGAGCGGCCAGTTGGGTGCTGTCCTTCAACATCTCGCGGATTAAAGTGCGCTGCGATTCGATGGTCTGGCCCTGCTCGAAAACCAGTATGGTCAGAATGCTGTAGGAGACGATGAACAAAATCACCAGTAGGGGCAGGATGGCTGCCGGCCGCGTCGTCGTTTTAGGAGCTACGCTCTCAGCGCTGAAAATGACGGTCAAAGTTGCCCCCAACTCGCCCTATACGCTCCGGGCTTCCTGAAGGAACAGTGCACCCGTGAAACCATATGAAAGGGAGAGCGTAAGTATTTGTTGCGAATGGAGTTAGTAAGCGAAAACGGGATCGGACTGAGCCGACGGGTGCAAGCATCTGCACTTTATGAGTAACGATCCCAGCGTTACCACGGTAAGTTCGCCCAGGAACAGTCGCCCGGAAACCCGCGCCGGTCAGCGCCTTTGAAGGTGCCCTGATCAGGCCCGATTTCAGACGATGTCCATGGCCGCCAGCGCCGGAAAAATCGTTTGACCGCAACATTCGGATAGTCCGCCCGGCGCGACTCCCCTATGTTACCTGCATGGCCGCCAATGCGATACTTTCAGAAGAAGAAGCGATGAAAGCAACTTCAAAACGAAGCCCAAAACAAATCCAGGACCGCCGCTGGCAAGCCGTGCTCGATCGCGACGGCTCACTCGACGGCACGTTCGTTTTTGCCGTTTCGAGCACCGGCATCTTCTGCCGTCCTTCGTGCCCGGCGAAGCGCCCGCGCCGCGACAACGTGAGCTTTTTCGATCATGCCCTCGAAGCCGAGCAGGCTGGCTATCGCGCCTGCCTGCGCTGCCGTCCGAAAGCGGTGGACGGAAACCCTCAATCCGCGCTGGTTCGGGCGATGTGCCGCTACATCGAGCAGCACATCACCGATCAACATATTATTGAAGACCGCCTGACGCTCAGCCTGCTGGCGAAAGAATTTCGCCGCAGTCCCTTCCACTTGCAGCGGACGTTCAAGTCGGTGCTCGGCGTGTCGCCCAAGGCCTACATCGACGCATGCCGCCTGCGCCAGGTGAAACAAAATCTACAGGCTGGCCACTCCGTGACCACCGCGCTCTATGCCGCCGGATACGGCTCCAGCAGCCGTCTCTACGAGCGCACGGCTACGCAACTCGGCATGACTCCGGAGAAGTACCGCCGCGGCGCTGTGGCCGCTGTCGTTCGCTATACAATCGTCCGCTACACTCTCGCCAGTTCGCCTCTCGGACGCATGCTGATCGCCGCCACCGACAAAGGCATCTGCGCCATTAACTTCGCCGATTCCGATCAACAGCTCGTGCAAGGCCTGATCCGCGAGTTCCCTTTCGCGGTTCGCCGTCGCGACGATGCCGCCATGTTCCAATGGCGAGAGAACCTCTCGCGCCTCATTCAAGGACAAGAGACCAATCCCTCGCTGCCGCTCGACATCCGGGCCACTGCTTTTCAACGGCGAGTCTGGGAATGTCTGCAACGAATTCCCCGCGGAGAAACGCGCTCCTACAGCGCCGTAGCGAAAAAGATCGGCATGCCCAAAGCCACAAGAGCCGTAGCCCGAGCCTGCGCCAGCAACCCGGTAGCAGTAGCGATCCCCTGCCACCGCGTGATCCGCGAAGATGGCGAACTAGGCGGCTATCGTTGGGGCATCGAGCGCAAAGAGCAGTTGCTGGCGATGGAGAAAGAAGCCGGAGCGTAGAGCGTTGTTGGTGAAATCGCGATTTCCCGCCAACAATCGCTTTTGAAGTGATCACCGAGGTGCCTTTCGTAACTTTCACTTTCCCGTCATTGTTCTCACACTAGAATCTCTAATGTTTGCATTGCGTCGGGTTGGCCTTGAATAACGAAAAACATAAGCAATGCCGCACGATGCCGATGCGGCAGGTCGACGCACGCGAGTGGTGGCTGTGGGGATTTGCCGTCACCGTCACGTTAGTGTTGACGACGGGCATCGTGTCTCTGACCTTCTCCGGCCCTCACCTAATAGGGAATTCCGAGTGGCTTGATCTCAAGGAGTGGGCACGCGGGTTGGCATGCCTTGTGCTCCTATTCGACATCTACACGGTTTACCAGCAACTTCAACTCCAGCGAATCCGTCGCGAACTAACCCAGCGCAATCAGCTCTTTGAAGTGATCACCGAGAACGCAGCCGACATGATCGCGGTCATCGATTGCGCGGGGAATCGGCTCTATAACAGCCCTGCGTACCAGAAAGTTCTCGGGTATTCGTCGGAGGAATTGAAGGTGACCTCGCCAGTGGAGCAAATCCATCCCGAGGATCGGCAGCGGGTACTAGAAGCGTCAGAGAAAGCACGACTCACTGGACGAGGAGAGCGGCTTGAATACCGCATACGCCATAAGGATGGGACGTGGCGCATTCTGGAATCAGTCACCACCGCGATTCCAAATGAAGAGGGTCAGATCGAGAGACTTGTCATCGTCGATCGTGATATCACGGAGCGCGAGCGTGCGGAAGAGACGAAAAACCGGTCTGACCAATTGTTCCGCTCCATCGCAGAGAACAGTGCCGATCTGATTGCCGTTGTCGACAAGACCGGCCACCGCATCTATAACAACCCCGCGTATGAGCGTCTCCTGGGCTACACCCAGGAAGAACTGAAACACACCATTTCTTTCCAGCAGATCCACCCCGACGACCGGCCCCTGGTGACCCGGGCTGCTCAGCAAGCTCTCAAGACTGGCGTTGGCCAGATAGTCGAATACCGAATGCAACGAAAGGACGGAACCTACGTTACCCTGGAATCTCATGGCAGTTTCATCCGTGACTCTCGCGGCGAGATCGAGGCCAGCGTCATCTCCGCTCGCGATATCAGCGATCGCCGGATGGCCATGCAAAATGAGAAGCTCTCCGCTATCGGACAACTCGCTGCCGGCATTGCCCATGAAATCAATACGCCCGTCCAATATGTCTCCGACAACATTGCCTTCCTCAGCGACATATGGAACCAGCTCGACGCCGCCATGGCCTTCTGCCTGACTCCGGCGCACGCCTCTATCACTTCCGACTCTCGCCCCTCTGGAGCCGTTACTTCCGCCGGCCCTCCCGAGGAGTGGGATTGGCTCCGGCAGGAAGTTCCCAAGGCCATCTCACAGTCCCTCGAGGGGATCCGACGCATGAGCAAGATCCTCGGTGCCATGCGGCGTTTCTCCCACACCGGTGGTGGAGAACGAGAACAGGTCGATCTCAACGAAGCGCTCGACGCAACCCTCACTATCGCCCAGAACCAGATCAAGCACATCGCTGATGTTCAAACCGACTATCAGCCCAACCTGCCGCGCCTCGAATGCTACGCCGACGAGATGAATCAGGTTTTTCTGAACCTCATCGTGAACGCTACGCACGCTATCCGTGAGGCCTCGAAGAAGCAAGCACGCGAGCGTGGAAAGCTCACCATCCGCACCCGACAAATCGACAATGATGTTCAGATCGAAATCCAGGACAACGGGACTGGTATCCCGCTGCCTGTCTGCGCCCGAGTCTTCGACCCCTTCTTCACGACTAAACAGGCTGGAGAGGGCACCGGCCAGGGACTTACCATTTGCCACAACATCGTTGTGCAAAAACATCACGGCAACATTTGGTTCGATACCGAATTAGATAGAGGCACGACATTTTTTATCAGAATCCCAATCCAGTTCGATTCTGATACAGGAGGCTCGAAGTGACGTCCGATACCGCTGCCATGCCTACCCGGAACGACAAACCTAGGATCCTTTTCGTCGACGATGACCCCCTTGCACTCGAAGGTCTATCCCGATCTGTCTACCGCGAGTTCAAAGCTGACCTGGCCGAAGGGCCCGAAGCGGGACTGGAGAAGGTCAAGAATGATGGCCCCTACATCGTGGTGGTTTCCGACATGCGCATGCCCGTCATGGATGGCGCCGAGTTCCTATCTCGCGTGCGCACCCGTGCTCCCGACTCGATCCGCGTCATGCTCACCGGATATGCCGACACGGAAGCCGCCATGCGCGCCGTCAATGAAGGCAGAATCTTCCGTTTCCTCAACAAGCCGGTCACCGCAGAAGACTTGACACTCACACTCCGAGCCTGTGTTGCCCAATATGACCTCATGCGTCGCGAAAAAGAACTGCTTGAGAAAACTCTCGCAGGCGCGATCCGAGTTCTGAGCGAGGTGCTCCACTTGGCCAATCCCGTCGCTTTCAACAAAGGCGCTCGCATCTGCCAGTACGTGCGCCACATTGCAGGAAAGCTTTGCCTCTCCGATACGTGGCAATATGAAATCGCAGCGCTGCTCTCCGAACTCGGATGCTTGACTCTCACCCCCGACCTGCTGGAAGCCATCCACGCCGGCGAACCGCTCACTCCAGAACATGAAAAGCGCTACTCGCAGCATCCCCAGATCGCCCACGACCTGCTGGCCCGGATTCCGCGACTCGAACTAGTCGCTGACATGATCCTCCAGCAGAAAGAAGTACCCACGGACCTTCCGCGATCTCTATCCCCCGACGCAGAATCTGTCCGCCGAGGGGCGCAGATGTTGAGGGTCAGCCTGGCTTTCGACTGTCTGCTCAGCACTGGATCGGAACGACAGGAGGCTCTGTTGGCACTTAGCCGAAATCCCGTCGAATACGATGCCCAAATGGTCGCTGCCCTCGGAGACTTCAGGCTCAGTCGAGGGCCCACTGAACTGCGCCCCGTTGACGTCCGTGACCTTCGCACTGGCATGATCCTGAACGAAAACTTGCGTTCTACCACCGGGCTGCTTCTCGCCGCCAAAGGCCATGAAGTCTCGCATGCCCTAGTGAAGGCCGTTCGCAACTTCGTCGAAAACGGCACCATAAACGGCACGGTACTGGTAACTGTTGGAACGGGCGAAACCTGGGTCGCGAAGGCCGCTGCGCGCTGAGTTTCCCTTCCTTATCTCGGGCGGCTGACAACGGAAATCCGGCAGCCATGCCAACATTCTAGCCGAGCGTTTGTGGATGGCTGTCGATAACAGGCGTTAGCATTAATTGAGAATCTTCGGCGGACCGCGCCCCGGCCATCGTAGCTACCTCCCCTCACGGGGATGTTTCGTCCAAGCTTCGCTTGGGCGGGGCCTTTGACCTTTTTCATCACAAATAACCTGTGACCGCTATCACAGACTTCCAACGCCGATCAGTGCGACAATGATCTCCTGATTGGGGCAGTGAAAGAGGTTTGCCCGTCGACCAAGACGGCCCTCGAAGCTGCCCCAAACCCATTTTCAGCGCTCTTTGACAACCTAAGTCCTTATTCCGGAATATTTTGCATATAAGTCCTTTAGAGTCAAAGATCTTGCGGGAATTTTTGCGTAACTCTATGATTCCAAAAGATCGAGGATGAGAGTTTTTTTGGTTAACAGGAGTTAGTAACTAAATAGTAAACATAGGAATAGGGGTAAGTTAGGTGCCTGAAGCGACTCTGGCCGACAGCCAGGCGCCGCCTACTCCGCCTGCTTCGTGATATTCAGCAGCACCCCAACGCACATCAGGGTCACAAACAGCGACGATCCGCCATAGGAAACGAACGGCAGCGGGATGCCTTTGGTCGGCATCAGGCCGAGCACAACGCTGATGTTGATGAAGGCCTGCAGCACGATCATGCTGGTGATTCCGACGGCCAGGAAGCGGCCGAAGTTGTCCTGAGTCCGCAGCGCCGCGCGCGTTCCGCGCCACAGAAAGATCGCAAAAAGGATGATGACGGCGAGCGCTCCAACCAGACCCAACTCTTCGGCCGTAACGGCGAAAATGAAATCCGTGTGCGGTTCGGGAAGATAAAACAATTTCTGCTTCCCTTCCATCAGGCCGAGTCCGGTGACGCCGCCGGTCGCGACCGCAATCAGCGACTGAATAATGTGGAAGCCAAACCCCTTCGGGTCGGCGTAAGGATTCAGAAAAGCCAGGATGCGGTCTCTTCGGTACGCCACGTGAAAGATGAGGAAATAAAGCGGCAGCAGCGCGGCCACGAAAGCGTATCCGAAGTAGCGCAGGCGGATGCCGGCGATGAAAAGCACGCTAGCGGCAATGCCCGCGCAGGCGATGGCGGTGCCGAGATCGGGCTGAAAAACAATCAGTCCGAGAAAAACCGCGGTGGGCGCCACGGCGGGGATCAGCGTGTTGCGCCAGTCGTCCATGGCCTTTGTCTTGTTTTCGAGAAACCATGCGAGAAACAGGATGAGCGCGGGCTTGGCCAGTTCCGAAGGCTGCAACGAAACCGGACCCACGTGAAACCAGCGGTGCGTGCCATGGGCGCGGTCAAGAAAAAAAACAGAGATGAGCAGAAGCGTGGTAAAGCCGAGAAACGAGAAAACCAGCGCCGGATGTTGCAAGCGTTTGTAGTCCACCTTCATGGCCAACACCATCATGGCGAGTCCCGCGACGGCCCATACCAGTTGCTTCAGCAGGAATTCGTATGCCGACCCGAACCGCTGCTTGGCCATCACGGCTGAGGCGCTGAAGATCATGACCAGTCCGATAAAAACCAGGATCGTGGTCACGGTGAACATCCAGCGATCGACGCTGACCCGCTTCGCCATAGAGAATCCATTTCACCACGGAGACACGGAGACATCGAGGAGTTTCGGCCGTGGATTTTGGGGAGGGGGATAACTGAGTTGGTTCCAACCTACCAACCGCCCTACGTGGATCGAGACATTGCTAGTGAATGCACAATCTCTTTGAACACTCTGCCCCGGTGTTCGTAGCTCTGGAACTGATCAAAGCTGGCGCAGGCCGGAGCAAGAAGAATGACGTCGCCCGCGACGGCAGATTCGCTGGCGCGTCTGACAGCGTTTTCCAGAGTTTCTGCATGTTCGACTTCGGCAGCACCTTGAATCTGCGATTCGATCTTGGTGGCTGCGGCCCCTATGGTGTACACGCGCTTCACTCGCTGTCGCAACAATTCATGGAGCACGGTGTAGTCGCTGCCCTTATCCTTGCCACCGAGAATCAGGTGAATGTTAGCCGGGAAGGATTCCAGCGCCTTGATGGTGGCGTCTACGTTCGTGGCCTTGGAGTCGTTGTAGTAATCCACGCCTGCGAGCCTGGCGACGAACTCCAGTCGGTGCTCGACAGCTTTGAAAATCCGGACGGCCTGGCGGATCTGTTCGGGTTGGCAGCCGACGAGGATGCCGATAGACACCCCTGCCAGCACATTTTCCAGATTGTGCCCACCTTTCAGCGGGACCTCGGCAAGTGGGAGGATTTCGCGTTCATTGTGGCCATCCCGGAAGTAAATATGCGTGCCGCGGGCAAAGGCTCCTTTTTCAATCTCTTTCTTTCGGCTGAACCAGAATAACTGTGCGCGCGTACGGTCCGACAATCCAGCGGTGGTGGGATCATCGGCGTTGAGGACAGTGAAATCATCCTGTCGCTGGTTCTCGAAGATGCGCGCTTTGGCGTTGACGTAATTGACAAAAGTCTTGTGGCGATCGAGATGGTCGGGCGTGATGTTCAGAATCACCGCGATCCGAGGACGAAATTCAACCATCGTTTCCAACTGGAAGCTTGATACTTCAAGAACAGTCCAGGTCGCGGGCCCAGCCTGATCCACAAAACTGATGGCCGGGGTGCCGATATTACCGCCAACGAGCGTGGAGAAATTTCCGGCGGCAATAATCTCGCCCGCCAATGACGCGGTTGTGGTTTTGCCGTTGGCTCCGGTAATGGCGACGATCGGACCGGACAGGAATTGCGCAGCGAGTTCGATTTCGCCGATTACCGGCTCTCCCAGGTTGCGCGCCTGCACAAGCTGCGGCGCATCAACCGGCACACCCGGGCTAACGACGATTAGGTCTTGCCCACGAAAGGTGCGGTCGCCGTGGCCACCGGTTTCGACCGTGATCCCATGCTCCAGCAGGAGCAGGATTTCATCGCGAAGCTCGGCTTCGGGCTTGGAGTCCGACACTGTAACGCGGGCGCCGCGCGATTTCAGAAAGAGCGCCGAGGCCACGCCGGATTTGCCCAGACCGACGACGAGGACGCGTTTGTTGTTGAGATCCATCGAGTTCAATTGGTAATTTGTAATTTGGTAATTTGAAACCCGTGCCATACTCCTTGATCTGGGGTTTTCAAATTACCAAATTATCCGATTACAAAATTACAAAATCTTCGCTTTCGTGAATTCCTTTATCTTAGCTTTAGTGTTGTCAGCGCAAACAGCGCGAACACCAGAGATGCGATCCAGAAGCGCACAATCACCTTCGACTCCGACCAGCCCAGCAGTTCGAAGTGATGGTGGATCGGCGCCATCTTGAAAATACGTTTCTTGCGCAGCTTGTAGGAACCAACCTGCAGGATCACCGAAAGCGCCTCGATGACGAAGATACCTCCAATGAACGGCAGCAACAGCTCCTGTTTGATCATAACGGCTACGGTGCCGATCGCGCCGCCCAGCGCCAACGAGCCCACATCGCCCATGAACACTTCCGCCGGATGTGCGTTGTACCAGAGAAATCCAATGGCGGAACCGACCATCGCTCCGCAAAAAATAGTGAGCTCACCGATCTGCGGCATGCGCTGCAATTCGAGGTAGGTTGCAAAAGTGGCGTGGCCGCTGAGGTAGGTGAGAACCGCGAGCGCTCCGGCCGCGATTACAGTGCAGCCGATGGCGAGCCCGTCCAGGCCGTCAGTAAGATTCACGGCGTTGCTCGATCCGACAATCACAAGCACAACGAAGGCCACGAACGGCAGGAAGGCGAGCGGCCAGAGTTGGGGATGAACCGCCCATCTTTGAATCACCAAGTCCGGGTGGAACTGCTTGAAGAATGGGACCATCAGCCTGGTGGAATACTCTCCGCTGTGCTGCAAAGCGATCAGTGCGATCGCAATCAGGATGCTGGCCGCGGCCTGAAAGCCCAGCTTGACGCGCGCGGTAAGACCGAGATTGCGGCGATGAACGACTTTAAGGTAGTCGTCGGCAAAACCGATCGCAGCGAAGGCCAGCGTGGAAAACACGGCGATCCAGACGAACGGATTGCTCAGGTCTGCCCAGAGCAATGTCGGCACCAGGACGGCGATGGCGATCAGCAAACCGCCCATGGTCGGCGTGCCCGCTTTTTTCTGATGAGCCTGCGGACCTTCTTCGCGGATGTACTGCCCGATCTGAAAATCGCGCAGGCGCCGAATCACGATGGGCCCAACGATCAGGCCGGTGAAAAGCGCGGTGAGGCTGGCGAAAGCTGTGCGGAAAGTCAGGTAACGAAAAATACGGAACGGCGGAAAATAATGATAGAGCTTCAGATAGAGCAGCCAGTAGAGCAATCCGCCTCCAACGCCAGTTATCAGCTATCAGTTATCAGCTATCAGTTCCCAACGCCAGGGCGGAGGGAAAGCCGCTTCTTCGTTGCCACGTCTCCAACGCTTTTTCCAGTTTCACGCCGCGGGACGCTTTCAACAATACGACATCGCCTTCGCGAGTCTCGCGCGAAAGCCACTCGCCGGCTTCTTCTGGCGTCGCGACGAATTCCGCTTTCATCCCCGCTTCGCCAGCCGCTTCCACCATCGGCTTCGCTAAGCCCCGCACGCCGAGCAGGAAGTCGAGTTTACTTCCAGCCATGTAGCGTCCGCACTCGCGATGCAGTTGCTCGCCGGTGGCACCGAGTTCCAGCATTTCGCCGGCGACAACAATCCGGCGCCGGGCGCGCATGGCAGCCAGAGTATCCACAGCCGCCATAAGCGCCTTCGGACTTGAATTGTAGCAATCGTACAGCACGGTGATGTTACCCAGTTGGACGACCTGTCCGCGCTTGTCGGCGGGCTGGAGAGACGGCAGAGCCCCGGCGATCTCTGACGGGGTAATGCCGTGCTCAAGCGCAATGGCAGCCGCGGCGAGCACGTTGTACACGTTGTGCTTACCGAGCAACGGACTCTGCACCGACTGGCGCACTTCCCGGCTGACGAGATCGAAGCGCATGCCTTCGGGTCCAAGAACCTCGATGTTTTCCGCCCGCACGTCTGCGGGAACACCTGCCGGAACACCTGGAACATGCGCCGTGGGCTTCACACCGAACAGGATGACCTTGCCCTTGAAGTCGCGGCCGAACTGGCATACATATTCATCGTCGGCGTTCAAGACGGCTGTGCCGCCGTGCGGAAGAGCTTCAATCAGTTCATATTTCGCGCGTGCGATTCCGGCGATGGAGTCGAAGCTCTCCAGATGCACGGGGGCAACATTGGTGACCACGGCCTGGTTCGGAAGGGCGATGCGAGCCAGGGCGGAGATTTCACCGGCGTGGGACATCCCCATCTCAACCACGGCGAGATCGTATTCCGGCTCGAGAGTCAGCAGCCCGAGTGGCAGGCCAAAATGATTATTGAAATTTCCCTTGGTGCGATGCACGCGGTACTTGATCGCGAGCAAATGGGCCATCGCTTCTTTGGTGGTGGTCTTGCCCATCGAGCCCGTGACTCCGACGGCAGTCTTGCCCCAAATTTTTCGGACCGCCGTCGCCAGCGTCTGGAGCGCGATGAGAGTGTCGTCGACGGCGATCAGGCCAGCGGGGTTGGAATAGCGCGCCAACTGATCTTTCCGAACCACCACGGCAATCGCGCCTCGGCTCAGCGCGTGCTCGACGAAGTCGTGACCGTCGAGGCGTTCGCCTTTGACGGCAAAGAAGAGTTCGCCGGGTTGCACGGTGCGAGAGTCGATGGAATATCCCTGAGCCATGGCGCGCCCGTCGTATTGGCCGGTCGTTAGTTGGCCGGTCGGGGCTTGGCCGGTCGGAGTAATGAATTCGGCGATGCGGGAAAGAAGAAGTTTCATGTGGTCTTCCCCGCGGTGCCCGCTTTCGCGGCACTCTTGCAGTCGTAGCCCAGAGCCTTCAGGTTGTCGCGCGCGACGTCCACGTCATCGAATGGAATCGTTCCCTCCTTTGTGATCTGCACTTTTTCGTGCCCCTTGCCAGCGAGCAGCACGATGTCGCCGGGAGTTGCCTGTTCGAGAGCGAATGCAATGGCCTTGCGGCGGTCGGGCTCCATGGAATATTCAGCGCCGGACTTCTGCAATCCGGACCTCTGCAATCCAACGACTGCATCGTTCATGATCGCCAGCGGATCTTCGGAGCGCGGGTTGTCGGATGTGAGAATGACGAAATCGCTGCCCTTGCCCGCGGCCTCGCCCATCAGCGGACGCTTGGCGCGATCACGATCGCCTCCGCAGCCAAAAAGCGTGATGACCTTGCCTTTGATGCCGGCGCGCGCTACAAAATCGCGAGCCAGGGCGGTGAGGTTGCGGAGCGCGTCGTCCGTGTGTGCATAATCCACGACCACCGTGAAGGGCTGGCCGCAATCCACGCGCTCGAAGCGGCCGGGAACGCTAGTGAGGTCGAAGATTCCTTTTGCGATTGCCTCGGCGGAACAATCGCGGGCATATCCGGCGGCAGAAGCTGCGAGCACGTTGTACACATTCACATTGCCGATCAGCGGAGACCACATGGCGATTTTTCCCGAGGGCGTCACCATTTGAAAACGGGTTCCGCGCGGTGTGATTTCGACAGACTCGGCATGAAAGTCGCCGGAGGTCAGACCGTAGGAGAGCACCAGGGCGCTCTTCTTTTTGCAAACTTTCAGCAGCTCGCGGCCGTATTCATCGTCAGTGTTAAGAACGGCGGCGCGCGGCGGTTCCGTGCCACAGCCTTCAAAAAGCACCTGTTTGGCGCGGAAGTACCCTTCCATCGTGCCGTGGTAATCGAGATGGTCGCGCGTGAGATTCGTGAATACGGCCACATCGAAAGGAATTCCGAAAACACGCTGCTGCTCGAGCGCGTGCGATGACACTTCCATCACCGCTTCGGTGACTCCGAGGCCGAGGCCCTCCGCCAAGATCCGGTTCAACTCCAGCGCTTCCGGTGTGGTGTGCGGAGCGGGGAGAATCTTCCCGGCAACGTGATATTCGATGGTTCCGACCAGCGCGGTCTTGCGCCCGGCCGCCTGGAATATGGATTCGATCAGGAAGGTGGTCGTGCTTTTTCCGTTCGTACCTGTAATTCCAGTATTCGCAATTCGCTCGGCAGGACGTTTGTAGAAATTCGCGCTCAGGCGGGCGAGCGCGCGGCGTCCGTGCACGACTTGCGCCCAGGCAACCGCGGGGCGCGGCGCTTCGGTCGCGGAGTCGGTGACGATGGCAGCCGCTCCAGCAGAGATGGCTTGATCAATGAACCGATTGCCGTCGCTGGTCTCACCCTTCATGGCGACAAAAACAGTTCCAGGGCGCACCCGCCGGGAATCGTATTCCACCCCGGCAACGGCCGGGTTCCCGCTCTGAGAGAGGACCTCGGCGCCCTGCAGGAGTTGGTGGAAAATCATTGGAGTGATTATAAATAGCTGGGTTTCAGCCGGTCGATGTTTCTTGGTTGATGTGCCCTAGGAGCCTGTGGCGAAAGTGAGAACTCGCTGTTCAAATCTCAATTCGCCAGACTCTGTCATCCCGACCCTGAGCGAAGCCGAAGGATCTGCAGTTTGCTTCCTCTGTGAACCTCTGTGTCCCCTGTGGTTCAGACTTTCCCAATCAACCACAGAGAACACAGAGGCACAGGGGAAAACCAAAACCTATCTACCGAAACGCACGGTAATGCGCGATCCGGCCGCGACGTGCGCACCGGGCTGGGGCGATTGTTCGCGTGCGACGCCGCTGCCGATGGCGTCGAGGTCGAGCCCGGCACCCTGCGCGGCCTCAATGGCAACGCGCAGGTTCTTGCCGAGGAATGATGGAACTTCGATCCCTCCCTCTTCCACGTCGAGAACCACCGTTCCGCTGGTCGGCAATTTCTGCGTGGGTGAATTCTCGGAGGGTGCGGCAGATTGTGCCGCAGGCGAACTCGCTGCCGATGTCATCAAGGCAGTCTGCGCGGCGGTAACGACCTGTGCGCCAATCGGGCCGGGCTTAACCGCTGCTGGAATGGCGGGCGTATCACTGGCGTCTGCCATATCCAGGCTCGCGCCCAGGTGATCGGGCGAGCTTTCTTCGAGGCTCGCGTCAGGGACATCGCGGCGAGCCAGCAAGACCTGGCGGCTGGGCGGAAGCTGGACGTCATGCGGGACGTGCAGATACTCGAGCACCTGCTGGGTGATCCGTTGGAAGACGGGCGCCGAGATCTGGCCTCCCTGGTGCAGTCCGACGGCGGAGTCGAAGATCACCACCACTGCGATTTTCGGATCGTTGATGGGAGCGAACCCGGCAAAAGACGCGACATACTTCGTCTTCGAGTAAGCGCCGGTGGCCGGGTCCACCTTCTGACCCGTCCCGGTTTTGCCCGCCGAACTGTAGCCCTCGAGAAGAGCTTTGCGTCCAGTACCGTGGAGCACCACTCCCTGCAGCATCTGCCGCATCTCGGCTGCGGTCAGAGATGAAATCGCCCGCGTCCCCTCGGCGGGCTGGAAGGCGATCGTTTGCGGAGTATTCTGCGGCGCATCTTGCGGCGCCATCGTGCCGGCCACGATGCGCGGCGGGATGTGCACGCCGTCGTTGGCAATCGTCGAGATCAGGGAAGCCAGTTGCAGCGGCGAAATGCCGATCTCCTGGCCCATGGAGATCGCGCCAATGGAAACTTTCGACCAGCGTTCCACCGGCTTGGTCAAGCCGCGCGTTTCACCGGGAAGTTCGATCCCGGTTTGCTGGCCGAATCCGAAAGCGCGGATGTACTTGTACAAGCGCTCGTCCCCGAGTCGAAGCGCAACTTTGATGGCGCCGACGTCGCTCGACTCCGCGATAATGTCGGCCACCGAGAGCATGCCGTGCGGCCTGCTGTCGCGGATGCGCATGCCATTGATGACGATCGATCCCATCTGGCAGTCAAACATTTCGTCGGGGCGCGTGATCTTCTCTTCCAGGCCGGCGGAGATCGTCACCATCTTGAAAGTCGAGCCGGGCTCGTAAATGTCGCTGACCGCGCGGTCTTTCAGAGCCTCGTTGCGAATTTCCTTCCGAATATTGGGATTGAATGTGGGCCGGTTGGTGAGCGCCAGAATCTCGCCGGTGTGGGGATTTTCCACGATCACCGTGCCGGCGATGGCGTGCGTCTCTTCCATTCCGCGCTCGAGTTCCCGTTCGGCGATGTACTGGATGTTCTGATCGATGGTGAGGACGACGCTGTTGCCGGATTCGGGCTCCTTTTCAACACTGGCAAACCAGCGCTTGCGCGCGTCCACGGAAATCATCAGCTTGCCCGGCTTGCCCTGCAGTTGCTGATTGAATTGCCTCTCCAGGCCGCTCAGGCCCTGATCGTCGGTGCCAACGTACCCCAGAACTTGCGCCGCCAGTTCACGTTTTGGATAGAAGCGCTTGGGCTCTTTCTGGAAGTGGATGCCTTGCAGATTCAGCGCGCGGATGCGCTCAATCACTTCGGCATCGGCCTTGCGCGCCACCCAGCAGAAGGTCTTGTGGGCGCGGCAGTCCGCGAGCACGACGCGGGGATCGTCTTTCGTGATGCGCGTAATCAGGCTGATGGTATTGGGAAGATCGGGAGCTTCCGAGGGCACCACGAAGGCCGAGTCCACCTGGATGGACATGGCCAGCTCACGTCCAGCCCGATCATAGATGACGCCGCGTTTCGGCGAAAGATCGAAGCTGCGCTGCTGCTGGTGCTGGGCGCGGCGCTCAAAATCGCCGTAGCAGAAAATTTGCAGATAGATCAGCCGCAGACAGATCGCCAACAGCCAGAGGCACAGCAATCCAGACAAGGCGTAGAGCCTGAATCTTGCGCCGTTCGAAGAGGTACTCGCCGCCACTGCTGGTCAGTTCCCTGTTCTGAGTTCTCAGTTCCCAGTTCTCAGTGAAAAGCTCACGAGTCCGAACTGAGAACTGAGAACTGAGAACTGGGAGCTGAGAACTGATCTACCGCGCGGACACCACCGCGACCGGAGTCACACTGGCCATCACCGGCGTGGCGGCATCGGTGGCGGCGTCCATGCGAAGCACCTGCCCGGGCTGCGGCGATTGCATGCCGAGCTTGCGCGCCATCACATCAATTCGCTCCGGATCGCGCAGCGACGCCTCTTCCAGGCGCAGGGCACGGTTCATTTCCGTGAGATCCCCGCGCTGCGACCGCAGCGTCTCGATCTTGTACCCGTACTCAATCGCGCGGAAATGCTGCAGCGCGTATCCCATGACCAGAAGGAACAAGCAGCACAGCGCAAGTCCGAAGTATTTCATCTCGCGCGCGCGGCGCGGGTCTTCGACCTTCACCAGGCGCGAGTTGTCGATGGTCTTGCGGAAATAAATTTCCGGGGTCCCCAGCCAGCAGGATTTGCGCCGGCTGAAAGGAGCTGCGGGTTGCATTGCCAGGGCGCTCATGATTTATGCCACTCCAAGAAAATTGGAATCGTAGTCTGCGTTTTCCTGAACGGAAGCGAACCATGGTTCAACGAGCGAGGTTTCGACGAACATGGGTTCGACGACCGAGGTTTCGACGGGCAAGGGTTCGTCGAGTAAGGCTCCGTCCGACTGCGCCCTCTGTTCAGCGCGCTCGACCGTTGCCATCAGATCTTCAATAAGGGTGCCCGTAAATGTCATTGCGAATATTCCAGTTTTCTTCTCCGGACGCGGCCTTGTTCTGTTTTTCTTGGCCGCTCCGGGAAAACTCCACCACAGAGTTGCGGCCTGCTCATACAGAATGCTGGCCGCGATTTCCGATATCTTTACCCGGCGCGCCTTACTATCACCGCACCGGGAGCCCGGCAGTTTCTCCGGACGAACTTAAACTCGGGCGAACTCAAACTTTTTCGGCGGCGCGCATCTTGGCACTGCGCGACCGCGGATTGCGATCGATCTCTTCTTCGCTGGCCGTCACCGGCTTTTTGGTCAGCAACCGGTACCAGCCCTGCTTCGCACCGTCGCGAAGCGCATCCTTGACCATCCTGTCTTCGAGCGAGTGAAAGCTGATCACCACCAGCCTTCCTCCCGGCTTCAGCACTCTGGGCGCCGCCTCCAGCAGTGCCTGCAGATCGTCCAGTTCACGGTTTACGAAGATTCGGAGAGCTTGAAAGGTTCGGGTCGCCGGATGAATCCGCTCATGTTTCATTGACCGGACCGCGGCTGATATCACTTCGACAAGTTGCTTCGTCGTGCGTATCGGCCGCGACCGGACAATGGCTCTGGCGATTCTCCGCGACCTCCTTTCCTCACCGAATTCGTAAATCACATCGGCTAGCTCGCGCTCGTCGATGTGGTTTACCACTTGTTCGGCGGTCTCGCCGGACATCGGGTTCATCCGCATGTCCAGCGGTCCCTCCGCCTGAAAACTAAATCCCCGCGCCGGGTCGCTGAGCTGCAAACTGCTCACCCCCAGATCCACCATCAGGCCGTCCAGGGATGCGGGAGCGACTCGCTCACCGGCTTCCGCAAACGATCCATGAATCAGCGTGACTGCCGGCCAGTCCAACTCCGGTCGTTGGTTGCTGGTCGTTAGTCGTTGGACCGCTGCTTCGCTAGCGACTGACGACGAACAACTATCGACTGGCTTTAGCCTTTCGCGGGCCCGTTCCAGCGCCGCGGGATCTTTATCGAAGCCAATCAAATGTCCCGGTGCGCCGAGGCGTCTTGCGATTTCCAAACTGTGCCCGCCCACGCCCACCGTGGCATCCAGATAAGTTCCGCCACGCTTTACGGCCAGAAAATCGATCGCTTCTTTTAAAAGAACCGGGACATGGCCAACCGCTCCATGCCCACCCCGATCGGGGGTGTCTGTTGAATCCGTGCGCACTAGATGCCCAATTCGTCGAGCGTCTTGGTGTCTTCATCCGTGAAGGCCTGCTCGTCGATCTCCTTGCGGAACGCTTCCAGGTTCCGGACCTCCAGGTAGGTCAGATTGCCGAGCACTGCCACTTCGCCGCGAATCTGCGCCGACTCACGCAGGATCTGCGGGACCAGCAGGCGCCCCTGCCCGTCCATCTCTACGACCTGCCCGTAATAGTTCGTGCGATTCAAAAACTTTTTCTTCGTCGGATTGAAAGTGGATAGCGACGCCAGCTTCTGCTCGATCCGCTCCCATTCTTCGAAGGGATACACTTGAGCAATGTTTCCATCCAGGCTCGTGATGTAGAATTTCTGCGCATATTTCTCGTCGATCACGCGCTTGAATTCCGCGGGGATTTTTAAACGTCCCTTTTCGTCGACGCGCGTTGGATGATTTCCGCGAAACATGTGCCCTGCTCGTTCTTGGGCTCCGTTTATTTATGGCTGCTACCACAGCCACTAGCACGAGGGAGATAGAAGCGGTCACAAAAGCAGTGGATTCGGGTTCGTTGGGCTCGTTTTTTTCGGTGTCAGTCTCAGAAACCACTGGCGCCTCGAAACTTATGGTTATGCCCACAACCTCTAATGTTTACTCCACTTTCAACCACTTTTGCCCACATCCTACGCCTAAATCGTTCGTTGTCAACAAGAAAGTTTCAGGTTGGGACTTCGGTAAGGGACTCAAGATGCAAAACGCGAAATCTTGGGGTTGACCAGAAAGATGACCACTAGGGATTGTGTTTAGAAAAGTGGTTCTCTGAGGGTGGAATTGTGAATTCTGCGCTTGCGGTCGTTCAGGCTGACGCGGAATTTTTGGAGAAGTTGGCGCCGAACAGATTGCGGGGCCCGCGAGAGAGTACTCGTGCTTGCTTGCAGCGAGTAATTCAACATGTTGACCTGCTGGAGTACACTTGTGCCGACTTTAAGCCAAACGCAAACAGGGGGCACAATGAAGCTGAATACGACTCGGGTGTGGCTGGGGGGCATTGCCGGCGGAGTGGTGTGGAATGCATGGGGCTTCTTTATTCAGATGCGACAGGGCCCGTTCTACGAGGCTATGCAGAAGCAAGGATTGTTCCTGAAGGAACCGCGCTATCCGTTTTTCGTCGGGCAGTGGATTTTGCTGGTGTTCGTGATGTCGATTCTTCTGGCGTATCTCTACGCGTGGAGTCGCGCAACCGCCGGCGCCGGACCGAAGACAGCTCTCAAAATCGGGATGATCGTTGGCTTCTGCGCGGGCGTGCCCGGCAACTTTGCGCAAGCAACCTGGTCGCCGGTTCCTCGCGTATTGCCGCTCGGATGGATGCTCGAAATGTGGATAGGCGCGATCCTGGCTACGGTGGTCGCGGGCTTCTTGTACAAGGAGTAAGCCTAGCTTCACCGGATAGGAGTAAGCCGGGCGGGAACGCCCGGCGCTCCACCCAAACCTATTTTGCAGGTTCAACAACCACGGCGGTGCCGTAGGCAAGAACTTCCGTGACGCCTTGCATCACTTCCGTTGCGTCGTAGCGGGCGCCGACGACGGCGTTGCCGCCGATTTCCGCCGCGTGTTGCAACATCAGGTCGAACGCTTCAGCGCGCGTCCTCTCGCATAGATTGGTCAGCAGGGTAATGTTGCCGCCGACCAGCGTCTGCAGCCCAGCTCCAATGGTTCCGAAGATCGACCGGGAACGCACCGTAATTCCTCTCACCACGCCCAGCGTGCGCACAACGCGAAAACCATCGAGCTCGAACTGCGTGGTCACCATGTTATGGGGCACCATCCGTCCTGCGGTTACGGGATAATTGCCCATCGCTCCTCCGGAAAAAACTCGCCGTCTGTAACAACGCTTCATTCTAATTCAGCGTCGATCACAAATTCTCCAGCGCCAGCATCCCAATTGACGCGCAGTGCATTCGGCTTGCAGCAGACCTGGCAGTCCTCGACGTAGCGCTGGCGACTGCCGGCGGACTCATCCACCGTGGTCTCATTCCATTCCCCGCAACCCGCGCAAACATAGCCGCTCACCATGAAGCCATTCTAGAAGCAACACCGCAAAGACACGAATTCCGCGCACGTGCTTCGAGCGGCGCGGCGTTGAGCCGATAAACGCGAAGGCGTCCGCGGCGGGAGGTGACCTCCGACAAATATGTAACCGAACGGTTCCGTATAATGGGCTCTCCCTCATGGTGCGGCCTTCACTATAATGGTCCTCTTTCCCGGAGGCTTCATGGTCTCGCGCCGCCGTTTCTTGCAAACCGGTTCCCTCGCTGCCGGCGTTAGCGTAGCTTTGCCCACGCTGGCCAAAGCGGCCGAAGGCTACAAACCTCTCCCGCCAGTCATCGCCGCTCTTCGCACTCTCCGCGGAGAAGCGAAGCCCATCACCGTCGAAGAGTGCGCCGGGCGACAGGAAAAGGCGCGCCGATTGATGCGCGAGAACAACCTGTCCGCCATCCTGCTCACCGCGGGCACATCCCTTGCCTACTTCACCGGCATACGCTGGTCGGGTGGAGAACGCCTCTTTGCCATGGTGTTACCCGCCAAGGGCGAAGCGTTGTACGTGTCTCCGGCGTTCGAGGAAGGCCGGGCGCGCGAGCAGATCGCGCAATCGCCCGATGGCGGCAAGGCCGACGTCCGCATTTGGCAGGAAGACGAAAGTCCCTACGCCCGCGTCGCGCAAGGACTCAGCGACCGCGGAATCGCAAGCGGCACGGTCGGCGTCGAGGAGACGGTAAAGTTTCTCTTCAGCGATAATCTGCGGAAAGCCGCGCCCAGCGCCACGCTCACGAGCGCAACTCCGGTTACGGCCGGTTGCCGCATGATCAAGAGTCGGCACGAAATCGACCTGATGCGGCTGGCGTCGAAGGTCACGCTCGCCGCTTACGAGGCAACCTATCGTTCGCTGAAAGTGGGAATGACGCAGCGGGATGTCGGAAACCTGCTGGAAGCGGCGCACCGCAAACTGGGATTCGAGGGCGGCGCTGATGTACAGGTTGGCGAGTTTTCCGCTTTCCCCCACGGCTCGGTCAAACCGCAGGGCATTCGGGAAAGCACGATCGTGCTGATCGATGGTGGCTGCTCGGTGGAAGGCTATGCGTCCGACATCACGCGCACGTTTGTGCTCGGCAAAGCCAGCGACAAAATGAAACAGGTCTTCGACATCGTACATTGAGCCCAGAGCGCCGCGCTGGCGGCCGCGAAGCCCGGTGTGGAAGCCGGCTCCGTGGACGCCGCCGCACGCAAGGTCATCACCGACGCGGGCTACGGCCCTGACTACAAGTACTTCACGCATCGCCTGGGACACGGCATGGGCATGGACGGCCACGAGTGGCCGTATCTGGTCCGCGGCAACTCGACAAAGCTCCAGCCTGAGATGACCTTCAGCGATGAACCGGGCATTTATATCCGCGGAGAATTCGGCATCCGTCTAGAAGACGACATGCACATTCAGGAAAACGGAGCAGAACTCTTCACGCCGCAAAGCCCATCTCTGGAGAACCCGTTCGGGAGGGCGTAGAACTCAGGCGGAAGTCGGGCTCACTCGAAAGTAGGCTCACTCCACCACCCATTCCCGCATGCGCAGCAGCAGCGAGGCGGGCACTTCCGCTTCCAGTACGACCAACCCGTCCTGATACTGGCGGGAATAGATGCGGGCACCGGCCTGCAACAGGGCCAGCATCTTGCCCTCTTTTTGCGGGATGTGCAGACGAACGCGGCGGGGGCGGTCTTCTTCGAGCAAGGCATCGACGCGATCGAGCAGAGTGCTTAATCCGATTCCTTTCGCCGCCGAGACGTGGATGGTCTGCTCGTCGTCACGCAGCGACTCGCGCTGCTTGGGAGGCAACAGATCGATCTTATTCATCACTCGCAGCCGGGGCTTCTTGTCGGCTTCGAGTTCCTTGAGGACACTTTCCACTTGCGCGTCCTGCTCTGCAGAGACCGGGCTGCTGGCGTCCGAGACCTGCATGATGAGCGTGGCGCGCTGTACTTCTTCGAGCGTGGCGCGGAACGCCGAAACCAGCGTATGCGGAAGATGCCGGATGAAACCCACTGTGTCGGAGAACAGAACTTTGCGTTTTGAGGGCAAATCGGCGGCTCGGATGGTCGGATCGAGCGTGGCAAACATGCGCGACGACGCCACCACGTTGGCTTTGGTGAGAGCATTGAACAGCGTGGACTTTCCCGCGTTCGTATACCCCACCAGCGCCACCGTAGCCACTGGAACCGATTCGCGCCGCTGTCTCTGCTGCGCCCGGATGCGGCGCACATTTTCGATTTGCTGCTTGACGTGGCGGACGCGGCGGAAAATCTTCCGCCGGTCCGTCTCCAGTTGAGTTTCGCCCGGTCCGCGAGTGCCGATGCCGCCGCCGAGCTGCGACATTTCCACGCCGCGCCCCGCCAGCCGCGGAAGCAAATACTCGAGCTGGGCCAGTTCCACCTGCAACTGGCCTTCACGAGTGCGGGCGTGCCGCGCGAAAATATCGAGAATGAGCTGCGTGCGATCGATGACGCGCGTGTTGACCACGCGCTCGATATTGCGCTGTTGCGAAGGCGAGAGGTCGTGATCGAACAAAATCACATCCGCGGAAACCGAGGCCGACGCGCCCGCAATTTCCTCCAGCTTGCCCTTACCGATCAGCGTGGCAGGATCGGGGCGGTCCTTGCGCTGGGTGAATTCGCCGGCGATCTGCGCGCCCGCGCTCGTCGCCAGCGCCCGCAGTTCGTCGAGCGATTCCTCGGAGCTGAAATCCGGGGAATCCGCCGGCAGCGATGTGGCGGCCACACTGGTGGCGTGATCTCGAGCCGCCTGGGCACCCGGAGTGATGGTTGCAGAACTTGTCTTCCCTGGATGGCCCGCGCGGCCTCTGGTGCGAAACTCCACCCCCACCAGGAACGCCCGTTCCTGCTGTTCCGATGGATTCAGCCCCGCCTTGGGCTCATTCCGCGAACTGCCGCGGCTGCTCAGTATGGAGTCATCTCGGCGCAAGCAAACTCACTTCATCCTTCAGTGCCGGAAGCGGGACTCGGAATCGCCGCCTCCCCATGGGACTCCACCGCCGTTGGCTTCGTATCCATGTGGCTGTGGGCTCCGCGCGCGATAACGACAGTCGAAATCGCATGCTTGAAAATGAGCTGCTCCTGGTTGCTGGTTTCGAGGACCACCGAGTACTTGTCGAACGATCGGATACGACCCGTCAGCTTCACGCCGCTGACCAGATAGATCGTAATATTGTGCCGTTCCTTTCGTGCCGTGTTGAGGAAGGAATCCTGAATGTTCTGTTGTGCCGGCTTGGCTTCCATTTGCCGATCTCCTTCTTTCGGGTTCGATGCTGCGCCGCGAGCATTGGGAAGGGCAATCGGCGGCAGCTCTCTTCCTGTCGGCTCCTACAATACGGCCTTGTCTCGCGCTTTTCAACTTCCCGCCCAATAATATTCTCCGGAGCTGTTGTTTGCGCGCCCAACGGTTCGTTTCCGTCCGTCTCAATAAATCGGCCGGGTTTCATTTCCCTCGCCAGCCATCTACAATCGTCAGTTCCAGCACGGAGTTTCAGAATAGGAGCCCCGACCTTGACCGACATCAACTTCCCCACCGACTTCAACACTAACCTTCTGATGCTGTTTCGTTGGTTGCATTTTGTAGGCGGCGTGACCTGGCTCGGCCTCCTGTATTTCTTCAATCTCGTCAACGTTCCCTTCATGAAGGAACTTGATCCCGCCACCAAAGGCAAGATCCTGCCCAGCCTGATGTCGCGCGCGCTCTGGTGGTTTCGCTGGGCATCGGTGCTGACCGTGCTGATGGGCTTGGCCTACTGGGGCAGCATCGTCGCCTCCGACGCCAGAAACGGCAGTGCATCTTCCGGTGGGCCGATGGGAACGTTCTTTGCGATCTGGACCGTCGCCTGGGCGCTGATGTACGCCTGCCAGATTCCCGGTAAGGGCGTGCTCGACAAGGGGCCGGTGCTCGCCGTGATTTACACCGTCATCGTGGTCATGGCCTCTTGCCTGTTTCTGCGCTTTAACGATCATGGATGGGAGAGCAATCGCCTGCTCGCCATCGGCATCGGAGGCGGGATGGGATGGGTGATGATGCTGAACGTCTGGGGCGTAATCTGGCGCGCACAGAAGAAAATCATCCAGTGGACCGCCGACAACGCGGCCAATGGCAAACCGATGCCAGACAAAGCAAAGTATCTGGCCCGGCAGGCTTTCCTTTCGTCGCGCGCGAACTTCGTGCTGTCGTTCCCCATGCTGTTCCTGATGGGGGCGGCGAGTCATTATCCGATGTTTGGAAAGTAGAAAGAACCGGCGGCTGCGAGCTACGAGCTTTGAGCTACGAGCAACCAGATGCTGGGGTTTGCTCGCAGCTCGTAGCTCAAGGCTGCTGGAATCCTTAACCACAGAAGAGAAAATCTCAACCTTGACGATTGACAGCCTGCCCAGCCAGCGTCCACGGTTTGCCTTCGAAATGCGCGGGCAGCGCGAGGCCAAACAGTTTCAGGATCGTCGGCGCCACATCCACAATCGCAGGCTTCTCTTCGACGAATTTGCGGCTTGAAAACAGAACCCCAGGAACCAGCCGTGGGTCGATGCAGTGGTCGCCGCCGGATTTCGACCGATGTTTGGGAAATAAAGTTCGGGAACTCGCATCCGGCTCTGAAGAGTACGAGGTAAAGGTTCTGTATAGCTCCAGCGCGATTCGCAGTCATTAGAATCATAAAACAAAGGGGACGACAGAATGTCGCCCCCTTTTTTGTGGTAATCGGTTCGCAGCTAGAACTCGATACGCATGCCAAGCTGCATAGTACGCGCGCCCGTCGTCGCGATGCCAGCGGCAAGCTGTTGATTGAGCACGCCGAACCCGCCCGGGTTCGTAAGATCCATCGTTGATGGCACGTTGAGAACCGTATGGTTAAAGACGTTGAAGGCGTCTGCGGTTATAACCATCCCGACCCGCTCCGTAATGGCTATCTTCTTGCCGAGCGAGAGGTCCACGTTCCAAAACGGGAACGCATGAAGCTCGTCGTAGGGTACCCGCGGGTCCACGCTCAACAGCGGGTACTGCAGGCTGGCAAAGACTGCGGCCGGGTTAGCGAAGGCGTTGATTCTACCCGCGGTCCCGACGCCGTTCGATCCGGTTACCCCGTTGTGTCTGCTGAAGCTCGGGAAGCCAGACGGCGCGATGGCGCATTGTGACTCAAAGAACGAGCCGTAATTGCCATCGAGATTGGTAGCACAGACCGGCTGTCCAGTCCAGAAGTTAAATATCCCAGAAAGGCTCCACCCACCAACCACCCGGTCGGCAACGCCATTGCTGGTGTTGAAGGGTTTGCCCTTGCCGAATGGCAGCTCGTAGTACCAATTCGCGGTCATCGTCTGCCGATGGTCAAAGCCCTCCGATGCCCTATCGACATTCAGGTTGTATGGGCTATTGCTGGAGTAGCTGTACTGCTGGTTTGCTGTGTGATTACCAATCGCATGGCTCCAGGTGTAGTTGATCTGAAACTGCAGGCCGCGCGACATGGCCTTGCGCAGGCTCACGATCATGCCGTTATAGTCGGAGAAACCGCCATCGGTAGTTTGAGCATTCTCGAAGATTTGGTTGTTGGCGGTGGGCGTGTTGAATACGCTGGCGCCGATGAAGCCGCCATTCAGGAGGTAGTCGTCGTAGCCGAGATCGCCGGGGCCTCCATAGAACGCCATAGTGTAATATGCGGCCGTCGTACAACCAGTTGGCGCCACCCCGAAGACGGCAGTATTAATAGTGTTGCAGGTGGCGGCATTTCCGAGATTCTCGAAGAACGGCTGCGGAGCGGGGGTTGTGCCCGTGGCGACCGCGGTAGTCAAGGCGTCGGTAGCTTGGGCATACGTCTGTCCGCTGGTGGGATCCTTCTGCCGGTAGTCGGGCGCATTTAGTTGCTCGGCGTTCGTTATGTTCCTGCTGAAGCGCCCGGTATATCCCACTTCCAGGAAATATTTGGCGCGCAGCGCCTTCTGAATGGTGAAGTCTATCACATGCGCATACCCCGGCGTCAGGTAGGCGTCTTGCCCGAGAGAGGCGAACGCTTGGTTGCTTACATTAGGAACGTTGGGAATTGAGTCATTCGTCCCTGGCGGAATGGGAACGCTGGCCCCATCCCATTGCCCCGGACCGGACGTCCCAGGTCCGATGCGGTATGCCGTGAGGGGAGTGGTCCCGGTCTGGCTGCAGACTGCCGTGCCGCTCCCGACACTGAATGTCGGCCCTCCGCACCTGTCGACATCATTCAGCCCACCCGCCAACAGGCCGCCGAGCACGCTGGTAACTGCGCTCGACCGGTCCCATACCAGCGAATAGCCGCCGCGGACTACGAGACCGGGCTTCACCTCCCAAGCCACCGAAAAGCGCGGCCCGATATCCTTCCATGAGCTTAAACGCTCCCTGCCATTGAATGGGGACGCCAGGGAGTTCACTGGACTTTCACCAAATGTTGGGTTATACGTCCCCCCTGACTCCAGCGCGGCAGCGCGGCTCTTCAAAAATTGCTGCATGTTGACGGGGCTGTTCGAATCGGCATACACGAGCACAGATTCCAAGCCATTGGCTTCGTGGGCCGACAGAGTCACGCCCCAGTTCAATCCCATAGTGACGGTGAGGTTCCGGCGCGCCTTCCACACGTCATTGAAGTAACCGTTGAACGATGGAAGGGTATAGTGCGAGAGGGTTGGCGTGCCCAGCGGATTGGCTGCAAAGCTTCCATTGCGCGTCTCCACCTGAGCCGAGTGGTCCACGATTCCGAGAAGCGTGGCGTAGTAGCCGTCCCAGTAAGGGCCCAATGTGGTTGGCAGAGCGGTTGGAGTGTAGGCGGGACCGACGCCGGCATAGGAATATTCTGAAAGGTTTGAAGACCCAACGTAGTAAATCGGCGCAGTGCTCAACCCGCCAACCACGTCGTCTGTGCGCATATGGTAGTCGTGCCACAGCCGGCCTTCTCCGCCAAATTGGAACTGATGGCTGCCACGAATTTTCGTGAAGTTCTGGGCGATGTACCAGTCATGGCCATCCCAGACGCGCGGCCGGGCCTGTTGCGTGTTGATGTTGATGGGGTTGGTAAACAGAAAGGACGAGCCATATCCACTGGCAGTATCTAATACGGCTTCGCCCGCAAGTTGCAGCGCCGCATCCGTTCCAGTAACCAGCGGTGCCGGAGTTGCTCGCGTCCAGCCCCACCAGTTCTTGAGAAACGAACCGTGGGTCACGGAAAGGAAAGTCGGGCTGATCTGGCCCTGGATCTGAAAGGCGTAGAAATTAGCGAAATACGGGTCGGCGCTCACCGACGCGGGCTTTGCCGGCAGTTCCAAACTGATCTGCTCCGTGCCGGTGCGCGCGGTACTGGAATACTGCCAGCTCGTGAACGCGGACCATTTGCTGTTAATGTTGTAGTTCAACTTCAGTTTTCCAACTTCAGTGCTGATCGGAGTCGAAAAGTTACCGTCGAAACCTACGGTATTAACGCCGTCTCCTTCGCTGAGGTCATTCCCCGCCGGAAGAAGAGCCATCTCCTTCATGACTACCGGGCTTATGCCAAGGAGGCGAGGATCGCACGGGCCGGAGCATCCCGCGTTAAAAGGGACAGTGGGAGTAGGGTTGCAGCCGGGTGTAGTCGGGTTACAGAGGTTGTACTGCACGCCGTTAAGCTCAATAATGCCGGTCCTAAGTTGAGCCGAGGGAACGAGCTTGTTAAAACTCGCAGAATCGTGAAAACGGCGCCCTTCGTAAAAGCCGTAATAGAAGAGCTTATCCTTGATGATGGCCCCTCCCAAGCCCACGCCGAAGCGGTTGTCCACCCACACGGGTTTCTTTGTGATCGGAATGGTTTCGTTGTTGTCAAACCCGTTGGCACTCAGCCCGCTGTCCTGGTGGTACTCATATAACTGACCGTGGATCGAGTTGGTTCCCGATTTGGTGAGGACTGAGACCTGCCCCGAAGCCTGCCCAAACGTGGCGTTTGCGTTGTTCGTCGCTACGCGGAACTCTTCCACCGCATCTTGTGGGGTCGGAACGACGGCTGAGAGCGCTTGCGACTCTTTGCTGGGGCTGTTGTAGTTGTTCGACCCTTCCAAATCGCTGGTGGCGTCCCCGCCGTCAATTCCGAACGTGACCTGATCGCTACGAGCCCCTCCAATCTGGCCGCCCGCATCGTCGCTATCAATCCCCTGGTGGCCCATGTCGGGCTGGACTCCTGGCTGGAGGAATATCAGTTGCATGGCGCTTCTGCCATTCACCGGCAGGCGATTCAGCTCGGTCCCGCTCAGCACTTCTCCGACGCTGGAATCCTGGGTCTGCACTTCGACCATGCTCGTGGCATTGACCTCCACGATCTCCGACGATGCCCCTACCTCAAGTTTCAGGTTGGCGTTGATCGACTTGTTGACTTCAACCACGAGATCATTCGTCAAGTTCGTGCGAAAACCTTGGGCCTCGACCTTAAGCGCGTATGTGCCGGGACTGACCACCGGAAAAACATAGCGCCCCCCGGAGTCGCTTGTCGCCGTTTGCACGGAGCCTGTAGCCGGATGCGTCAGGGTTATTCTGGCGCCCAGCACCACGGCACCCGTCGGGTCCGAAACGATCCCAACAACTGCGCCGGTAGTAGCCGTCTGCGCATACAGAACCGACGGAAGAATCGTCAACAGGCTGAACAACGCTAGTACAGAAACTAGAGTTCTGAAATTCCGCACGCCTTGTTTCATAATTTTCTCCTGAACGCCGCTCTATAGATAAACTCTTGCGCCAACACAACCCGACCTGGGCGAACTCGGTTCACCTCGTCCTAACACGAGTTCGCAAGAACGAGAAAGGTTTGCAACTTACACACCACAACAAAATATTTGTTTCGATGATTGTTTTCAATGATTTGTGACGATCGTCCTGCGCCTAACTACCAAAATCCATACAAAATAATCGGGTGGGCTATGTTTTTTGGTATGCGCCGGGACTGATGTCGGCACTGTCTCGGTGGCGGTACTCAAGTCTAGAATCAGGACAATCTCTGCCCCAGATCGACGCCCATCGGAGGGCGTGCGGCGACCGGGCGAGAGCAATTCAAGACCGGCCTATCGAAACCTGTAAATTGTCAGACAGAGTAAGGCAAGCAGGGGAGACCCGTCAACGATATGAACAAGCCGCTCAACGACCAAGACTTCAACAGAGGCCTCGACCTGTTCAACCGCGCCCACTTTTTCGACGCTCATGAAGTTCTCGAAGACGTCTGGCGCTCTCTGCCCCGCGACCGACCCACGCGTCGGCATCTCCAGGGGATGGTTCAGTTGGCGGTCGCTTTTCATCACGCGTCCACAGGCAACCATGTGGGTGCGCGCTCGGTTCTGGAGCGTGCCATGCGCAATCTCAACGGCGCGGACCGCTCGTTTCCCGATCTCGATCTCGACCGGCTGCGCGCTGAGTTGGAGCTCTGGCGGAGGCATCTGGATGATTCTGAGGGGCGGGGGAGAAGAAAGACGAGAAGAAATTGGACGGGTGGGACGTCCGTCGCCACACTGCCCCGGCCCTGCCGAGGATTATGAGGCGCCGCTAGATCAAGGTTGCGCACTGACCGCGCCTGAACGATCGCGCCTGTTAGAATCTTGTTCTTGTGAACCCCAGTCTCTCATCTCCACGCAAGGCGCCACAAAGAACGCCACAAAACCCCGCGCCCCAGTCCGTTCCACTCATTGACTTGCGCCGCCAGTACGATGGCATCCGCGAAGAAGTGCTGGCCGCCATTGCGCGCGTGTGCGATTCGCAAAGCTTCATTCTCGGTCCGGAGGTCGAGGCGCTCGAGCGTGAGATTGCTGCGCTGACGGGAGCGGCGTGTGCCGTCGGTTGCGCATCAGGAACGGAGGCCCTCTGGCTGGCGCTCGTCGCCGCCGGCGTAAGGCCCGGAGACTTCGTCATCACCACGGCACTCAGCTTCTTTGCCTCGGCCAGCGCAATTGTGCGGGCGGGCGCAACGCCGGTCTTCGTCGACCTCGATCCCGGCACCCTGAATCTCGATGCGGCGCTCGTCGATCGGGAACTGCGTTATCGGCAGTTCCGCACCAAACGACCCGAAAATCTTCGCGCCATTCTTCCCGTGCATCTTTACGGCCAGTGCGCCGACATGGACGCATTCGACCGCATCGCTCAGGAATTCGGAGTCGCAATTGTGGAGGACGCCGCCCAGGCGATTGGCGCCGAGTGGAGCGGACGCAGCGCGGGCTCGCTCGGTGTAACCGCCGCCTTCAGTTTCTATCCCACCAAGAACCTGAGTGCCTGCGGAGACGCGGGCATCGTCACCACTTCTCGTCCGGAGATGGCCGAGCACATGCGACAACTCCGCAACCATGGCAGTCCCCGGCGCTACTACCATCACGAATTTGGCTGGAACGGACGCATGGACGCCATTCAGGCAGCGGTGCTGCGCGTGAAGCTGCCACACATCGCGGACTGGAACCAGAACCGGCAGCAGCACGCCGCGACATATGACCAGCTGTTTGCCATCGCCGGGCTGACTGCCAATCAGACTTCGAACCAACCTAGTGCGCCGGTGCGCTTGCTCTCGCGGAGCCCGCAAGCCAAGCATGTGTTTCATCAGTATGTGATTCGCGCCCAGCGCCGAGACGAACTGCGCAAATTCCTCGCGGAACGAAAAATTGGGTCGGAAATCTACTATCCGCTGCCGCTGCACTTGCAGCCGGTCTTTTCCTACCTCGGACTGAAGGCAGGAGACATGCCGGTCTCCGAACAAGCCGCCAGGGAAGTGCTGGCCTTGCCGATGTTCCCGGAGTTGACCGAGGCCGAGATCCGGTTGGTGGTCGAGAGCATTGCGGAGTTCTACACGTAGGACTTTCACCACAGAGGACACAGGGAGCACAGAGGAAAATCAGTTCCCGTAAAGCCCCTGTGCCCTCTGTGTACCCTCTGGTTTTAAGATTTTTTGTCCTTACCGTCTCCGCTTAGAGCTTTCCTATTCACAGCTTTCCTACTCACCGCCCGTACCGGCTCTTCTCCCGGCCCGTACACTCGACGCACAACCGGCGTGTTGAGCTTGTATTTGCGCTCGGTAACGTTGCCGTTGTCGTCCTTCACACGAATGACCGGCCTCTGCTACCTATTGAGCGTTGACTACGCCCACGACATCGTCGTAATTGGCAAGAAGAAAGCGCTGGCGCAAGTTCCTGGGTCGTCCGCGTGAAGCGTGGGTTGGCCTGCCGAGTCTTTGCGTGACCACGACTCGCTAGAGTCGCTGGCAATCTCCTCATGGGGCGGCCCCTTGTCTCTCGTACTCGTGAATCACGCACCTGAGAAGCACTTCGCAAACTTGGTCAACAGAACAATCTTGCGCGTCCCGGGACTTGCCGAAACTGGCCGCGATTCTCGTCCGGAGATTCCCGACGGGATCTTCCTCGTTCGGGTTGATGGTGCCCAGTTTCGCTGGCACGCCCACAAACCGTTCTACATCCTCCGACTCTCCGTTCTCGAGCCCCGGACACTGGCCGGGCAGTCCATCGTGGGTCGTCTTTACTGCATCCAGAAGGCAATCTGGAAGCGTTCCTGCGGGATTTTCTCTATGACCCGGAACTTCTGGCCCACGAACAGGTCGCTTCTGTTTCCCGCAGGGTTAGTTCCTTCTCGACTTCCCGCCTAAACTGCTCCTTCGGCATCTCGCGGGCCTTGTGCAACCAGGTTGCACAAACGAAATGCTGCCTGTCCTCGTCATCACTTAGCCCGCGCTCCGACCACCAAGGCAATCCGATGTTTGTGCACCCCGGGTGCACAAACTCGGGCCTGAAACGCCCCGGCGGGGACCTCCCGAAAGCGTTTGTGTGCCAGAGAGTCCACGGGTCCTGTCACCAGTTTGCGATTGCTCGGGCTTTGCCATCATCGACCATGTTCGCTTTTTATTCGCTAAATGTCAAGCTCCTTAACAAATGTGGCCTGAGCGAAAACGTAAATTGTGTCGGCCAGTCCAACCCCTCAACGCACCCTCTTCTTAGAAACCTGACGCAGAATTCGCGACCCAAACTTCACGAACAACGTGAGACCACCTAACGCAAGATTCGAGGCGCTACCCTTCCCCCGTCAGCAGCCATTCAACACTCTTCATAAACTCCCGACTGATCCGGAGCAGGATCTCCGCCCCAATCTCCACCTTCCCACGTTCCATCATGGAGAGATAGTTCTGGCTGGATGGGTCCGTGCAGACCTTACTAGGCGGGGCTCAATATCACGCGGTATCCAGATCTGGTAAATATCGCCCCGGGGTACCTGATGGACAAAGCCCTGGCGGGCAGTGTGGGAGACGCGTTGCCGCAGGTCCGCCACAGCCATGCCGCCGCCGCGCCCGGAACTGGCTCCGCAGTTCGATGGAATCTGTGTAATTGGGTAAGGAAATAAGGAGGACGAGTTAAACAAGGGGCTTGATGTGCTGACGGATCCAGTCGAGGATTTGGGCAAAGCGGAATTCGTGGCGGTCCATCGAGCCGTAGATGAAAGCGTATCCGTCCAGGCCTTCGACCTCGATGTAAAAGCCGTTGCGCCGCAGGAAAACATCGGTGGCGGTGAAAGCGATGCGCTTATTGCCGTCGAGGAAGCCGTTGTTGTTGCCGAGCGACTCCATCAGCGCGGCCGCCTCTTCTTCGATGGAGTTGTAATAGCCGGTTTGCGGACGAAAAACGGCGGCCTCAACAGCGCCCTTATCGCGGACACCATGGAGACCGCCGAACATCTCGATTAATCGATGCTGCATCCGGTAGACTTCCGCGACCGTAAGGTAATCCGCCATTTACTTGGCGAGACGCTGCAACAGGTCACGGTTGCGAGCAACCGACTGCTCGAAGGCATCCATCACCTCGGGGCGGACCAGGTGCTGGGACGGAACCACGTTGTGGAGGTAGAACCGGAGCGCTTGCTCGAGAACATACCGCTTCGTTTGCCCATTCTGCTCCGCAACCGCAACGAACTCATCGTAGAGCTTGGCGTCGATCTCAGGAGTGAACTTCTTGGTCATCGTGGCTGGCATGGTCCCACCTCCCTGTTCGACTCCTATCTTACCTCTTAACCATGATAATTCAAGATAAATATGTATTTATCCATGTCATTGTAAATAGATTATTTAGGCCTCCACACTTTCAGACAGGAGGAGGAGTTCGCAAACCTGAGAAATGCTCCTCGCTTCACTTGCGTAGGCTGACTCCTCAGATCTCGGACTCGTGAATCCCGCCTCGGAGAAGCGAGGTTGCAAGTCTGGGCCAACCCTCGCCTCTCACTTCTCCGAAGCCCACATCGGAAGCATCCGTGTCGGCTTCTTCCGTTTGGCAATCGCCGTTTCGTAGAACTACCGGTCTCCTAGTTTGGTTTCCGGGTTTCTTGCGTCACAGGTTGCGTGATGCTCACCGCCAGCTTACGGCTGCTTGATGGCTTCTCCGGCGAAACACTCTTTTGATCTCGAGGTTGTCTTCGGTCGGGCCCGAACAGGCCAGTTCTTTTAGTCCACCGCGAACGTTCAAGTTGCTCTCGCTGTCGTCGTTCCCACTCGTGCTTCATGCTGCGGTCCACCCGGACTCCGAAGTCGAAGCTGAGTTCCTTGCGCCGCTCGTCTCTGAGTAACAGCTCGACCGTAACAGGCGACTCGTCGTGGTATTTGGAGGGAATAGAACTTTGGCCGTGCGCGATGATCACTCCCTCCACTTGGCGAACATCTAGAGGGAGCTCGCGTTCCAGATAAGGGTTGAGAAGTGTGGGTGGGGAGTGATACAAGCTTCCAATCACACCCTGATAATCTGAGCTTTCCTCGGGATCATCTAAATCGAGTAAATCATCCCACGGTGTCATCATTGCGACGTCCGTAATCAAAATCCCAGACTTCAGAACGATCATCTTGGCAGGCACGACAACTGCAACAGCACCTGAAGGCAACTCGTAAATCCTGGCCAATTCATCCCAGGTCTGCTCGAACGTTA
>Ga0208689_1000347_pt1 | contig 37143 bp, 25 predicted proteins | sample June2015DPH_8_15_FD_184700 | JGI IMG/M metagenome (GOLD analysis project Ga0208689, IMG submission 184700) | Peatland microbial communities from SPRUCE experiment site at the Marcell Experimental Forest, Minnesota, USA - June2015DPH_8_150... | ecosystem: Environmental > Terrestrial > Soil >... | reverse complement strand
CGTCTGCCGTGCTGTCATTCTGAGTCCTTCGCTGTCATTCTGAGCGAAGCGAAGAATCTCGCTCTGGGCTTTTCCGCCGACAAACAGCAGGGCCAGATGCTTCCCCCGCAGGGCGGGGTCAGCATGACAGTGAGCGGGCGGTCTCGCCAACGTCTTAGCGTCGGCCATTTGCTTTCAACGGTTCGATTGGGCCGGTCTCGCGGTGATCCTGCCGGTACTCGTCGGGCCAGAACGACGCCTCTTCGGGGGTCTCGGGGGCCAGCAGCTCCCGCATGCGAGTGGCGGTCTCCGGGCGCATGTAATGCTCTGCCAGAATCACCACGATTCGCGGGCTGGCGCAGAGCGCAGGTCTTGCGACCCACGAACTAGACTGATATCAGGCGATCACTCTCAAAAAACTTGGCTCGGCGATAGGCGCTGCTGGTCAGCGGTTGGAGCGTCCGCGCGCAAAATGCTGTTTGTGGGTGGGCATGACCAGCGCTAATATAGCACGCTAAAGCGCAGAGCTGCGCTCTGCGCCAGCCGGCGTATCTGCACTATCCATGACCGCATCGGGACAAGTTCCCGGCCCGACACCATCGCCCCAGGCTCCAGGCGGAATCCCGCCGTTTTGAAGTAGGCCCCCGGCTCGGCGAGGACGACAAGGTCATTGGAGCGCGCGGAGCCATTCCTCCAGCACTTTCGGCACGTCCGTATCCAGCGGCTCAACTTTGACGGCGAGTGCTTGCGAAGCCCTCGCCGTGTCATACGCGGCACGAGCCGGCGCCAATGCCACGAGCGCTTCTTGCTCAACCATCTTCCGAGTCAACGGATCTTGGGGGTTCAACACCAGCAGAGGCCTGGGAGCAAGAGCCGCGAATACGTCGGTGAAGTCGAAGTCTTCGAGCGCCCCTGGCAACAGAAAGTAGGCGGGCTGCTCGTAGAGCTCCGCTTTGGCGAGCGCGCCGTACGACGTGGGGATTGCTTCCACGGCTATCGCCGAAATCTCCGTGTCGAGAGAAGCGGCAAAGACTGCCGTGACCCCTGCCCAGCCTCTTCCCATAATCGCCACGCGCTTGGCGTCAACATCCGAGCGTGTGCGCAGATAGCGAACCACCCCGAGTGCATCGCCGGCGCGCATTCCCAGAAGCGGGCGCCCCAGAAAGGACGCCGCGTAGGCAAAGTCCGCATCATTTCCATCGCGGGGGTGGAAGAAGTCTTCCCCTTGTCCGCGCACGTCACCAGGCGCCCAGGGCTCGCAGAAGCCGCGGACGTCCGCGACGGCCACCACGTGACCCTGCTCGGCCAGCGAGGCGAACAGGGCTGGGCGGTCCCTTTCTCCCATGCGATCGCGCAGATAGACCACTGCCTGCACTCTCCGCTGCACACCCTTCCGATGAATCACTCGAGTCGGAACCGCGATGCCGGGATCGGTCTCAAGCAGCAACTTTTCAACCACCAGGTCCCCCACTTCGGTTGTGGCGAGGGTCTTCACTGCCGGCGCCGCCGCGGCGACGGGCACCGCCAGGCGGCTGCGGATTTTCTCGGCAAGAGTGGTGCGGAAGTCAGAAGAGCGACGCCGCGAGTCCAGCAGACGCAGTTCTTGCTCCGCCTGCGCCCGGTTGAAGTCGTAAACCCTCTTCCCGCCGAGAGAGGTAATCACTTGGCCGGTGGGCGTGCATTGCAGGGTCGCATCCTTCTCCGTGACGATTTCCGGCTCGTGGGCCTCGCCCTCGACGCCTTTCAGCCAGTGGTCGAACCAGGCATAAGTGGCTTCCCGCAGCGACTGGCTATACATGTGGCGGTGGTCAAACTCCACCATCTTGATTCGCTCGGGTACACCGAGTTTCTTATAGAGAGATTGGAGCTCGGCGAAGGTCTGGCGTGTTCCTTCAATGGGGAAGAAGTCGCGAACGGCTGACCCGATCAGGACTGGCCGGGGAGCAATCATGCCCACGAATTCTGTGTGGTCGAGGCCTGCAGCCAGGAGGCCGGGAATATCCTGCTCCGGATCGGCATCCCGATCCAGGCTGCGCGCTTCGATCTTCTTGGGCAGGGAAGTAATGAAAGTGACGATAGAGGCCACCTTGACTCGCGGATCGAGCATAGAGATATAGGTCGTGAGCGTGCCGCCGCCGGAGCTGCCGGTCACCCCGAGGCGCGAGGGATCCACTTCTGGAAGGCTCACGAGGTAATCAAGTCCCCGAATTCCATCCCAGATGAAGTAGCGGGCCAGGTTTTGTCCCAGCAGGATTTCCTGCAGTCCCGCCATGGCGTGCTGGTTGTCGGGGTCCTTCAACAAGGTCTCCTGTTGAAGAAAATTCCAGTATTGATACCTTTCGCCTTGCCCCATGGGATCGTAGCTGAGAACGATGTAACCACGCCTCACGAGCCCGATGAAGAGATGCTGGTACACATCATAGGCTTTCCCATTCGGGGAATGGCCACACGGTGTGAGCACGGCCGGGAACGGTCCTTTGCCTATGGTCGGAACATAGAGGTTCGCGGTCACGTAGTATTCGGGCAGGCTCTCGAAAATGACCTTGCGAATGATATACCCCTGGCGCGGAATTTCCCCGGTCACGCGCGCATGGAGCGGCGAACGCTCCATGGGCAAGCCTCCGATTAACTCCAGAAAGGTCCGGCGGTTTGCCTCCTGCCAGTTACGGAAGTCGGTTTCCGTCCGGATTCGGTTGAAGCGCGCCACCCGCTTCGCGGTGGCGTCTTGTGCCAGCTTGTTCAAATAGGCCGGCAGCATCTGCCGCATTTCTGAAGTATCTTGAATCACCCGGAGGTCAGCTTGGGTCAGCGGTGCTTGGGCGTGCATGACCTGGGACGCGTTTGCAAGAACCCATATCAACATTGCGCAGCGAAACGTTCGATTCATTCGGGCCCTCCGGCGAGGATTATCCTTTCTCAGCAACAAGGCGCAGTACTCGGTTGGCGATAAATCGGAATTCGGATTCTACCGCAAAGCGTCGCAAGAAAAAGAAACTTTAAATGACCGTCCCTCTTATATTGTGATACAAAGACCTTGCAAGTGTGCCTTTTGGCGTGTGCTTCAAGGCAATACAGGGGCGAGCGGCGCCCCGGCGGCTATAACCTTTGAAGCGCAGACTGCTGGTCTCCAGCGGGGTCCGCGCGGGGAACGGTATGAGGAGGCGAGAACCCACCATGACATCGAGACTGATTCTGGTTACCTTTCTTTTCCTGGCATGTGCAGCCAACGCGTGCGCGCAGACGGAAACCACAGTCCTCCGCCCCAAGGAGATCGACGCGGTGTTAGCGAATCCGGGCATGGGGATCGAGACTTTCCAGCGCTTCAACGGGGATGCGATCAACCCAGGCTTGGGATGGTCGGAAGAGGGCCCCGTCGGAAAGTTGGCGCCGACGGCGGGGGCGGTGGATTTCCCGGCGTCAACGATCTCCTATTGCCGCTGGTTCTGGGATACACTCGAACCGGAAGAAGGCAAGGTGCGCTGGGAAATTCTGGACGAAGCCTTGCGGCAGGCGCACGCGCACCATCAGATGCTGGCGATCCGGCTGATGCCGTACGACCAAAAGCATCCGCTGCCGGAGTGGTATCAGAAATCCGGGGCGCGGCGCGCCAATCGGACCACAGACAAGGACGGGGAGATCTGGCAACCGGACTTTGCGGACCCACTCTACTTGAAATACTGGGGAGCCGTGGTGGCCGCGGCGGGGGAACGCTACGACGGGCATCCGGATTTGGACAGCGTGGATATCTCGTCGGTGGGGTACTGGGGCGAGGGCTGGAGTCCATACATGCCGGCGTTCGAGGTGCAGAAGAAGCTGATTGACATCTGGCTGGAGGCGTTCCGGCGCACCCCGCTGCTGATGAACTTCGACGAAGAGAAAGCCCTGGCCTACGGGACCCAGCAGGGCGCGGGTTGGCGCCTCGACTGCTGGGGCGATATGCGCAGTGACAGCAACGGCCGCTGGTGCCACATGCTGGATTTCTATCCGCAGCAGATTGTTCGCGCCGGCATTCAGGACGTGTGGGAGCGCAGCCCGGTGTCGCTCGAGACCTGCTGGGTTCCGGGTGGCTGGAAGGAAAAAGGCTATGACCTGGATTACATCATTGCCCAGGCGCTGCGCTGGCACGTGTCGTCGGTAAACATCAAGTCGTCGGCGATTCCGCCGGAGTGGAAGAAGGCCTTCGACGAATTTCAGAATAAGATGGGCTACCGCTTCATCCTGCGGCGGCTGGAGTATCCAAAAGTTGTTCTGGCCGGCACGATGCAACCGGTCCACATGTGGTGGCTGAACGCGGGCGTGGCGCCGGTTTACCGTCCGTACGAGCTGGCCATGGAGCTGCGTTCCGCCAGCAGCAGCGCGGAAGTCCGGCTGCCGGTGGACGTCCGCAAGTGGCTGCCAGGCGACGCGGTGTTCGACGGCACTATTTATATTCCCGAAAGCTTGAAGCCAGGAAGCTACCGCCTGTGCGTGGCGCTGCTCGACCCGCGGACAGGGCAGCCGGCCATCAAACTCGCCATCGAGGGCCTCCAATCCGACGGCTGGTACGACCTTGCGCCGATCGAGGTCCGGTGAAGCTAAAGAGGCAAATTGCGATGAAAAGGACACTCATTGTCATTTTGGGCTGTCTCGCCGCTTTGACAGCGGTGATGTTGGGCGAATCGCGGGTATATCGCGACCGCTGGGTTTACATCTCGACGAATCTGGACAGCGACCAGGAACTGGCCCGCGTGGAAGGCATTGCGCGCACGGCGGGCGAACATGGCCTGAACGGCATGTTGCTGTCCGCAGGCTTTGACTCGATGGACTTGAAATCCCCCGAATTCCTCGCGCGTCTCGCGCGCCTGAAGATGACCTGCGACCAGGCGCACGTAGAAATCATTCCCGCAGGGTTTGGCGTCGGTTACGGCGGCGGCGTGATGGCTCATGACAGGAACCTGGCGGCGGGACAGCCCGTTCGTGGGGCGCTGTTCGCGGCGGGAGAGCATGAGGCACACTTCGTCGCCGACCCACTTGTGAAACTCGCCAACGGAGACTTCGAGCAACAACAGGGAGACCTGCCGGCGGGCTTCACCGCGCACGGCGCGCGGGCCACGATTGACACCACGGTTGCTCATTCGGGCAAGGCCTCTGTGCGCTTCGAGGATTTCAGCGGGCCGGAGGGGGCGGTCTACATTGCGCAGTCTCTGCGCGTGCATCCCTATCGCTGCTACCGTCTGCGGGCCTGGGTGAAGACCGAAGGGGCAGGGCCGCGCATGGCGATTCATCTGGTCGCCCACGCACCCGACGGGCGCGGGCTTTCCTACATGGAACCGCCGCTGCCGGAGACCAGCGACTGGCACGAACTGACGTGGGGCTTCAACAGTTGGTACGCGGACTACGTGGAGGTCCGGGCGGGCGTATCGGACGGAAAGCGGGGCAAGGTTTGGATTGATGACGTGGCCATCGAAGAAGTCGGCCTGACGAACCTTCTGCGCCGGCCCGGGACGCCGGTGAAGGTTCGCAATGAGAAGACGGGCGAGGGTTATCAGGAGGGCCGCGACTTCGCGCCCCTTGCGGACCCCCAACTCGATTTCGCTTGGGACCACGAAGGACCGGCGATTCAACTTCTGCCCGGCGGCCGCATTCACGCGGGCGGCCGCCTGCGGGTGGATTACTACCACGGCACCACCATCTATCGCGATCAGACTGGCATCGATATGTCGGAGCCCGCGGTTTACGAGGTGTGGCAACACCAGATTCCGCTGATCGAGAAATGGCTCTCGCCCAAGAAATACTTCCTCAGCATGGATGAAGTACGTGTGGGAGGCTTCTGTGACGCGTGCCAGAGCCGTCATCTCTCCATGGCCGAGATCCTCGGCGATTGTGTGACCCGGCAGTACAAGATGATTCGCGCGGCCAACCCCCAGGCGGAGGTCTACGTCTGGTCCGACATGTTCGACCCCAATCACAACGCCCGGGATAAATACTACTTGATTGATGGAAGCTTCCACGGCACGTGGGAGCATATCCCCAAAGACCTGGTGATTGCTTGTTGGTATTACGAAAAGCGCGACCTCAGCCTCCCCTTCTTCTCCAAGCTGGGTTACCAGACTCTGGCCGGCGCTTACTATGACGCGGACGATCTCGCGAACCCGAAAGGCTGGCTCGAGTCCCTCGACCGCACGCGCGGCGCCGCCGGCATCATGTATACGACTTGGGAGGACAAATATCAGTTACTTCCGGCTTTTGGCGATTTGGTTTCAAAACGCTGACTGGGGCGGACGAGCGGTCAGTGTTAAATAAGCCCCGCCGCGGCCGGCCGAGGGGCGCCCTCCCGGAGATTGGGAGAACCTTCGATGTAACGCCTCAGTTTCGGGCGGGGAAATCAATATGAGCCGGCGCATACACATAGGGTAGGTACCATGCGCGGCTCCGCCGCCTGCTGTGCGGAAAGGCTTTGCCTTTCCGTGGCGCGGCTCGGAACCCTCTCCGCCCAGGCTGGAAGGCTGAGCCTTCCAGCCTGAGCCGAGGAGCGAGAGTGATGCGGGCCCGGCCGGAAAGCCAGAGGCTCTCCGCACAGCAGGCGGCGGAGCCGCGAGGAGCCGGCGACGCTCCAGAACCCGAGACTGACGGGTTACCCTTCGATGATTTATCCGATGATTTATCCGCTGATGATTTATCCGCTTGACAAGGCTCAGAATTAATGGTAGTTAAAATCCCTCGAAGGTATTTGTAAGCCCCGCGGGTGTGAACTCAGCCGGCGGGGAGAAGCGAATTCGTGCGAAAGAATGGCCTGAAAATCTTTTGTCCTGGCGGCCCGCAGAAACGAATGACGGGTGCGCCACGCACTTTTTTGCGTTGAGTTACATTGGGAATTCGATCAGGAGGTCTATTATGCGAGGCGTCACCAGGGTTGTCCTCAGCGGCTTGGTTTTCCTCTTATTATTTTCCGCACTGAGCTTCGCGCAAGGCGATCTCGGAGCCCTTACGGGCTCCGTCCTTGACCCCTCGGGAGCGGTTGTGCCCGGGGCAGCCATCACTATCACTAACGTGAATACCGGCCTCAACTGGAGCATCAAGAGCAGCAGCGCCGGCTACTATCGCTTGCCAGTCCCTCCCGGCACGTATCGGGTGGAAGCACAGTTGGAAGGCTTCAAGAAAGCCGTCGCAGAGAATATTAGGGTCCCGGTAGCGCAAGTGGTCACCATCGACTTGACGCTGGAGGTCGGCAGCACCACGCAATCCGTGACCGTCACCGGCGAAGCGCCTATGCTCACGCCGTCGACCGCCGAGGTGGGGGGCGCAATTTCGCCCCAGGAGTTTGCCACTCTACCCATCGCGTTGGATGACGGGGGACGGCAGTTAATGACCTTCATCTACACCAGCCTGCCGGGGGCGGTGGGTGATAGCTATATGAACTCGATCGACGGCGGTCAGTGGTTCACCGCCGACATTCAGATCGAGGGCATCGCGGTTGCCCGGTATGACATTCAGGGCAGCATTTCGGAAGCCACGCCCTCCGCCGACGCCGCCAGCGAATTCAAAGTCCAGGGGTCGAGCTATTCGGCGGAATACGGGGCCACTTCGGGCGGGATTGCCAACTTCGGCATGAAGTCGGGCACGAACGAGTACCACGGCAGTATCTACGAATACTTCGCGAATCCCGTGCTCAATGCCGCCGGCTGGCAGGTCGATCAGCTTCCGGAGGGCAGTCCTGCCAAAGTCAAGGCGCCCCACAGGGAGAACAACTTCGGCGGGGTCTTTGGTGGGCCCATCCGGAAGAATAAGACTTTCTTCTTTGTCAATTTCGAAGGTGATCGCATGCGGACGGGCAGTCCTTCGAAATACACGACGGTTCCAACCACCGACATGCTCAAGGGCGACTTCAGCCAATGGTTGTGGCACCAAACGGGCAGCGACGCGCTGGGGCGGCCGGTCTATTGGTATGAGATTTACGACCCCACCTCCTCCCGTTTGGTGGACGCCGGCGCGACAGACCCCGTGACAGGGCTGGCCAACAATAGCGGGGCGCGCGCGCTCATTCGCGACGGGTTCGGCTTTGACAAGGTCACGGGCCTCCCCGGAACGAATGCCAACCAAATTCCCGACTCCTACTTCAGCACTGCTTCCGCCAAGCTCCTGTCGCAGTTTCCCACGCCCATCAACTCCCAACTGGGGAATAATGAAGTGGGTTACTCAGGAAACCCCACGCTCGACATCAACAAATTCAGCATCAAGCTCGATCATGTAATCAACGACAGAAACAAGATGTCGGGCTTCTGGACCTACAGCGCCCGCCAGCGGCTCATGGGGCCCAGTGGCAAGTTCTGGATGCCGGTGCCGGGCTACCCGCTCGACCCCACCAAGATCCAAAGAATCCCGTTCCGACTCCTGCGGGTCTCTGAGGATTGGACGATTAACGATCACACGGTCAACCACGTCGCCTTCGGGTACAACCGCTTCGGCAACGACAATGGCGAGCCTTCGGGAAGCGTCAAAGGTTGGTTGCCGAGTGATCTAGGCATCACGGGGACTCCGGATGTCAAAATCCCCCAGATCAGCATGTCGAGCTTCAATCCGCCGTCCGGGCACCCTGCATACAAGAAGGCCAACCTGCTCACTCCCTTCGGGAGTTGGCAGAGCGGGATCAGCTTTAACGCGAATGAAAGCTACATCCTCCAGGACACACTCAGCTACCTTCGCGGCAAGCACAGCTTCAAGTTCGGGGCAGAAATGCGCCGCTACCGCATGAACGAGCGCGACACGGAAGGGCAGTCATTCGCTTTCTCGTACTTGGAGACTTCTCTGCCCGGCACCTATCAGAAGAAGACCGGCATGCCCTTTGCCAGTTTCCTCCTGGGCGCTGCCGACAGCGGCTCGCGGGCGATAGTGGGGACGCAATTCGGGTATCGCCAAGGCCTGTTCAGCCTCTATGGCCAGGACGACTGGAAAGTCTCGCCCAAACTCACCGTCAACTATGGGCTGCGCTGGGAACTGCCCACACCCCAGCACGAGGCTTTCAACCGTCTGTCGGGCATGGATCCGACCCTGGCTAACCCGGGCGCCGACGGTTACCCAGGCGCGCTGATTTTCCTGGGCAACTGCCAGGGGTGCACCGGCACATCGTCTTTCCAAAAGTACTACTGGAAAGAGTTCGCGCCGCGCTTAGGCTTCGCCTACAGTGCCACCAATAAGCTGGTCGTGCGGGGCGGATACGGCATCTCGTACGCTCCGCCGATTGTCAATGGTTGGCGGACCGGTGCGGCGGGCTTCAACACTTCAGTACCGTTTGGAAACCGCAGCCTCTATCCCAGACCGGACAGAAACGCCTCGCAGGATCCCGCTATCTACTGGTCGCCGTTAACCAATAACTCGTTGATGCCGGCCTGGTACACGTCCAACGGGCGGATTGGCGTTCCGCCTTTCACCGGCACGTTGCCGGACCGCTCTCCGGACGGAATGAATTACCAGAATGTTGACTACCATCCGCCTTCCTTGGCTCAACCCTACACCCAAAACTGGAATTTCGGTTTCCAGTACCAGTTGCCCGCGCAGGTCATGATTGAGGCGGATTACGTGGCCAGCAAGGGCACTCGCTTGATGTCTTTTGAGTGGGGCGACCAAGGAAAGACCGATATGGCGAGCTCAAAGTACTTGCCGTTGAACGCGCTGAACAACCCCGAGGGAGACCCTTACCTCCAGATGGACATGCCGACGATCTACGACCCAACAAACCCGGATCTCGCCACGCAGGCCGTCCTGGCCCAGTACGGGATCACCGGGCTACCTTTCCCCAGCTTCAGCGGTACAGTGGCGCAGGGGCTCATTCCCTACCCGCAGTACAGCGGCGTCAATAACACCTTCCCGAACTACGGCAACTCCACCTATAACTCTCTCCAAGCGACTGTCCGCAAGCGGGCAGGCCACGGGCTCAACTTCATCGCGGCCTACACTTGGTCCAAAACCCTGACGAGCACGGATTCCGGCATCGGGTACTACAGCTACTACTTGCAGGATTACTACAACCGGCGCGCAGAAAAATCCATCGCCGCGTTTGATTACCGGCACAATCTCAAGCTCACCTGGGTTTACGACCTTCCGTTCGGGAAGGGCAAGAAGTGGCTCAATTCCAGCGGGGCTATGGATAGAGTGTTCGGCGGCTGGAGGGTCACGGCCATCCACGATTACCGCTCCGGGGACCCGCTCCAAATCGTCAACAGCAGCCTTGACCCTGGGCTGGGCGGTAACTCGGGGATCCGCGGCGACGTGATTCCCGGTGTTAATCAGAAGGTTCCCTGGAAGGGGACCGTAGATTCCGTAAACGGCACGCAGTACTTGAACCCGGCCGCTTTTGGCTCAGCACCAGCGGATCCTAATTGGGGGTCCTACGCCACGCGCTGGGGAACCGCGCCACGGTTCCTTTCTTACACGCGCGGGCCTGGCTTCCAAAGCGAAGATCTCGGCATCCTCAAAGACACGCGCATCACCGAACGCGTCGTACTCAAATTCCGCGCCGATTTCTTCAACCTCCTCAACCGCACGGGCCGGGGCGGCCCGGACACCGATGTCTCGAGCGGGACCTTCGGAATGATCATGGGGGTCTCGCACGGGCCGCGCAATATCATGCTCTCCATGCGGCTCGACTTCTGACCCTGTAGGGGCGACTCACTCCGTCGCCCCTGCCTGGCTTTGTTACAGCACGACTTCCACGGCCCGTCCGTCGGCCGACGGACGGGCCGTTTGTTTCTGGCCCCTGGACCGGCGCCGCGGTGAGGATCATCATTGAACCGGTCCCGGCGGCCAGTACGTATGCGACTTGTCGGCAGAGAACCCAAAACGAAAACCTTAGTCAATCCGATCTTGCGCGCGGGGGACATGGCAGGGCATTGCGCAAGACGCAGTTGTTTTTGCTGTGCCTGCATCGTTGTGGGCTCGATTTTCTTACTCTCTTGTGGCTCTGGCTCCGTCATACCCCCCCCGGTGACTCCTCCCCAGCCGAATTGCAGCAACGCCGTAACCGGCAGCCCGACAGACTACAGCACCAGCCCACTGATTTCCGGCTGCCCGGTGTTTCCCACGGATAACCCCTGGAACGCCGACGTCTCCAACTACTGCGTTGACCCCAACTCGGACCAGTACGTGGCGAGCATCAACCAGGACAAGCAGTACCTGCATCCGGACTTCGGCTCGGATCCCACGTATGGAATTCCTTACGTCGTGGTGCCGCCCACCCAGCCGCTGGTGACCGTTACCTTTAATCAGTATCCCGCCGAGAGCGACCCGGGACCCGGCTGCACGCTTACGGGTGCGGGCTGCTACCCCTTTCCACCCACCGCCCCCGTGGAGGCTGGTAGCGACCACCACGTTCTGGCGCTGTTGGCCGATTCCACTCATAACAACTGCACGCTGTACGAGGTGTGGGAAGGCGTTAAGGATGCCAACGACAACAATTGGACCGCGGCCAACGGCGCGGTTTTCAACCTGTATTCCGACAAACTGCGGCCCGACGGGTGGACTTCTGCGGACGCCGCCGGGTTGCCAATTCTCCCCGGGCTGGCGCGTTATGACGAGGTGGCGGCGGGCGAAATTAAACACGCGTTGCGCTTCACCGTGTACCAAACTCAAGCTGGATTCATCCATCCCGCCACCCACTACGCGAGTGAGTCGAATAATCCCGCCTTGCCGCCGATGGGGCTGCGCCTGCGCTTGAAGGCCTCCTACGATATATCTTCTTACACCGGCCAGTCCCTGATCATCCTGACCGCCCTCAAGAAGTACGGCATGATGGTGGCAGACAACGGCAGCAGTTGGTACATTACCGGAGCGCCCAATCCCGGGTGGGACGACACGGACCTTGACCAGCTTAAGAATGTTCCGGGCAGTGCCTTTGAAGTGGTTGTGACCGGAACAATCCAGAATCAGTAATGCCCGAACGACGTAGCCTGGAGAGTAGCGCGGACCCCCGGTTTTGGGGTCCGCGGCTTTTTCTGAGGCCCGTGGACTAGCTCCGTCTTCTCCGTGCCAAAGCCTCAACACAGAGATCACGGAGGATCTCAGGGACCTCTGTGTGAACCTTTTCCTGGCCACGGAGGACACGGAGGCACTACTGCGAGATGCTGCGCGGAGCTTACCCTTTGCGGACTGCGGAGATTCTTCTCCCGCAGCGCGGGATCAGAATGACAGGCCGAGGGTGTTTCGGTGTACAATAGCCCACGAGTATGCGTGAATCGCCAAAGCACGGGTTGCGGTATCGAAGTTCAGGAACAGCGCTGGCCGTCGCGGTTTCCGCGGGGCTGCTTCTATGCCTTGGCGGTTGTCGCCACCACGAGCCGGAGCCGGCCACCGCCGCGCCGCGCGACGCCAACGTTTTGCTCATCACTCTTGACACCACCCGCGCTGACCACCTGAGCTGCTACAACCCGCGCGGCGCGAGGACGCCGCACCTGGATTCCCTGGCCGCCCGTGGCGTTCTGTTCCTGCACGCCACGGCGCAAGTGCCGCTGACCCTTCCCTCGCACGCCTGCATCATGACCGGCGCCTATCCGACGGTCCACAAGCTGCGCGACATGGGCGGTTTCGTTCTCGACAAGTCCCACCCCACCATCGCCTCGCTCACCCAGGCGGCGGGCTTTTTTACGGCGGCGTTTGTGGGCTCGCGCGTCGTGGCCAAGCACTTCGGCCTCTCGCATGGGTTTGATACTTATGACGATGACATGGGCGCTGAAAAGGAGGAAGGCAAGCTTCCCGGCGTTTTTCCGGAGCGGCGTGCCAGCGTGGTGACGGACCGCGCCCTTGCATGGCTGAAGCAAAATGCCCACCAGAAGTTCTTCCTCTGGGCGCACTACTACGATCCCCATGTGCCTTATGATCCCCCCGAGCCTTATAAGCACCAATATGTGAAAAGCCTCTACGACGGCGAGATCGCTTACACCGACGAGCAGGTCGGGCGACTGCTCGAAGGCCTCGATCAACTGGCGCTCACCTCACGCACTCTGGTCATCGTCGTGGGCGATCACGGCGAGAGCCTGGGCGAGCACGGCGAAGCGACACACGGCATCTTCCTTTATGACGCCACCCTCCACGTCCCTCTGATCGTGGCCGGCCCGGAGCTCCCGCGCGGCAAAGTGATTGACGACCAGGTGCGCTCCATCGACCTCCACCCCACGGTGATGGAATTCCTGCGCCTCCCGTCCTCTTCGGAAGCACAAGGCGTCAGCCTTTGGCCCCTCATGCAGCAGGGAACTCATGTGCGGTCGAATTATTCTTATGGGGAGACGCTTTACCCACGGACTTACATGGGATGGTCGGAACTGCGCGCCATGCGCACGGACGGCTGGAAGTTCATCCTGGCGCCGCACCCTGAGCTTTATGACCTGCATCGGGACCCCGGCGAACTCCAAAACCTGATCGCCAACCATCCGGCGGAAGCCGACCAGCTCCAAAAGCTCATCTGGAAAGTCGCCGGAACGCAGGGCAAGACGGAGAACGTCACGACGGTCCCCGTGGATGAGCAGACGCGCCGGGAACTCGAGTCATTGGGGTACGTGAGCGGGGGGTCGGCGCGCAAAATCCAGCTCGGCACCGATGCCCCGGATCCCAAGGACCGCATCGCCGTCATGAAGATCATGCAAGAGGCGGAGAAATTCCTGAACGCGCACGACAATGGGCGTGCCGAGCAGCTCATGAAGCAGGCGCTCCGCCAAGACCCCGGCAATCCCCTGAGCCACGTCTACCTGGCCATGGCGCTGGAGCGCGCCGGGCGGCTGGAACGCGCCGTCGAGGTTTGTCAGGACGCGATCAATCGGCGCATTTTCACCGACATGATCTATGCACGACTAGGCAAGCTCTATTTACGTCTTCACGAACTGGATAAGTCTGTGGACGTGATGAGCCGCGCCAACCAGATCAATCCTACCGATCTCGACAACTTGCGGAATTTGGGCACCGCGCAATTGCAGTTGGGGCGCGGCGATGAGGCGGAAAAGGCTTTCAAGGCCATCACCCTCCAGAACGATCATTACAGCGCTGCATATAACGGGCTGGGTCTCGTGGCCATTCAGCGCGGCGATGGCGACGCGGCACGCCGCGACTTCGAGAAGGCCATTGAACTCGATTCCACGGAAGTTGAGCCGCTCTTGAACCTCGGCGTGCTCTATGACAAGGCCGGCAACAAGCCCCTGGCGCTGCGCTATTACCAGCAGTTCCTCGAAAAGGCTTCGCCCAAGGACTACAGCGCCCTGATTCCCAAGGTGCGTTCCGCCGTTCGGGATCTGAAAAGCGGAGTCTAACCGACCAGCGGGATGCTTCGACTCGCCACGCCCGAGCCGCGACTCACAGATAGCCGTAAGGCCTTGGGGGTCTCAAGGCACGAGGATTAAGAAGCAATTCACCCTGGCCGGTATCGCACCCAGGTTCACCAGCATGATGCAGGCCTCATCCCGGCGGCTATATACCGCAGAATAGCAATCCGCGTGGCTGAGGCGAAGCCGCACGAGATCGCCACGCTGCGAATCGTGGCCACCATGTCCGGCCTGGGACACTGAGGCGCGCTCTCTGGAGAGGACGTTGCAGAATCTGCCGGGGCGGCGCACCGTCGCGTGGGCGAAGCCGGGATTCCTGTGTTCGGGTACAACTTCAGCCTGGGGCCACCGCGTGATCCCCGGTCCGCAGAACCCCGCCATGATCTACGTCACTACCTTTGGTGGGAGAGTATGGTACGGCCCCGCAGGCGGCGATCCTCAGGCAATCGAAGACATGGTCACGCCCGCGCTGGCATGATTGCTTCATCCTTGGAGTTTCCTTTGGCCAAGGACAAACGACTCCAGACTGCAACTCTATCAGCACTGGCCAGAAGGAGGAACTTGCAGTGAAGAGAGCCATCATCCGGCCGGCGATCCTGGCCGCTGTCCTTGTTTCCGTCCTACTCCCTCCCGGCAGGCCCGCTGTGGCGCAGGAAGGCGCGAGTTATTCTGCGCCTCGTCACGATGCGTGGCGCGTCCTGGGTCCCGGGGGCGGGGGTGCGCAGTTTTACCCTGCCGTAAGTCCTCATGATCCGAATCTGGTGTTGGTGGCCTGCGACATGACGGGCGCCTACATCTCCGAAGATGGCGGAGGTTCCTGGCGCATGTTTGAGCTCCGCCATCCGGTCGGCTTCTTCGCCTTCGACCCCGTGGACCCCAAGGTGATATACGCGGGCGCGGGCGGTCTGTGGCGAAGCGTTGACCGCGGCGGGACTTGGAGCCTCGTGTATCCGCCGCCCGACTCCGCGACCCGCATCATCATGCCGGATGACCATGCGAGTCCCAGCGTTCTCACGGCCCAGGGAGCCGCGGGAATCGTCACGGCTCTGGCTGTGGACCCCGAAGACTCGAAGACGCTCTACGCGGTGATTGGCGAGGCGGGGAAATCCGCTCTCTACATCTCGAAAGACTGGGGCGCTCACTGGCAACGCACGGAGGGTCTCGTTGCCGGCCCCCCAAAAATCTACGTTGATCCTCGTTCACCTCAAAAGGACCGCACCCTGTATGTCGTGGGGAACAATTCCGTCAACATCCGAAGGGCCGGCAAGTGGGTGCAGGCCCCGGCGCCGGCCGGCGTGGCCCGGTTTCATGATGTTTCGGCGGGGTTCTCCTCCGATGGCGAGCTGACCGTTTATGCTGTGGTGGAGGCGAGAGCGTCCGGTGGTGCAGTCAGCGGCGGAATCTTCATGTCGGGTGACGGCGGCGCCACGTGGCGCATGGCCGGCGATGCCCTGCTCCACCTTGCGGACGCGACCGCGCCCCCCCCTCATTTCACATGCGTGGGAACCTGCCTGCGTCATCCGGAGGTCGCCTACGTTTCCTACGAGGGGCTGCATATCGGAAACAGCACCTTTCATGGCGTGGCGAGAACCAGCGACGCCGGCGCAACCTGGGACCTGGTTTGGAAAGAGGCGGAGACACCCGCGCCCAACGTCCATGATGCGTGGATCTCAGAACGCTTCGGAACAGGCTGGGGCGAGCCTGGCATCTCGCTGGGCGTGGCGCCGAACAATCCGGACATCTGCTACCAGACCGATGACGGGCGCACTATGCGTACTCTGGACGGCGGCCGTACCTGGGAGGCGGTCTACTCCAAGCGCCTTCCGGATCACACTGACGCGACGACTGGGCTGGACGTCACCACCAACTACGGAGTTTTCTTCGACCCCTTTGACTCCCGCCGCATGTTCATTGCCTACACGGACATCGGCTTGTTCCGCAGCGAAAACGCGGGCCGAAGCTGGACGAGCGCAACCCCCGGGGTGCCGCGCCGCTGGACCAACACGACTTACTGGATTACCTTTGACCCGATGGTGAAGGGCCGCGTTTGGGGTGTGATGAGTTACGTGCACGACCTGCCGCGCCCCAAGATGTGGCGTCATACTTCGCCCGAAAGATACGACGGTGGAGTTTGCGTGAGCGATGATGGCGGCAAGACCTGGCGGCCGTCAAACCAAGGTATGCCCCCCACCGCCGCCACACACATTCTGCTTGATCCCACCAGCCCGGCTGACGCCCGAGTCCTTTACGTGACAGGCTTTGGCAGAGGCGTCTTCAAATCCGTGGACGGCGGGAAAACCTGGGCACTCAAGAACCAGGGCCTGCCCGCGCCTGAGCCCTTCGCTTGGCGGCTGGCACGAGATAAGAACGGAGTTCTGTACCTGGTCATCGCGCGCCGCAGCGAAGACGGCAGCGTCGGGAGCCCTCAAGACGGCGCGCTCTATCGCTCGCGAGACGGCGCCGAACACTGGGAGAAAGTCCCCTTGCCGGAAGGCGTGAACGGTCCGAACGGGATCTCCATCGACCCGGATGACGCCGATCGGCTCTACCTTGCCGCCTGGGGTCGCAATCTGCCCACGGGGGCGGTCGACGGCGGTATCTATGTTTCCACGGATGGCGGCGCGATGTGGCGGAACAAACTCTCTCACGACCAACACGTTTATGACGTCACCTTCGACCCTCGCGATCCGCGCATTCTTTACGCCTGCGGTTTCGAATCTTCCGCTTGGCGCTCCATCGACCGCGGCGAGACCTGGAAGCGCATCCGGGGCTTCAACTTCAAATGGGGCCACCGCGTGATCCCCGATCCGCAGAACCCCGCCATGATCTACGTCACTACCTTTGGCGGGAGTGTTTGGTACGGCCCCGCAGGCGGCGATCCTCAGGCAGTCGAAGACATTGTCACGCCCGCGCTGGCATATGAGAAATGAAGGTTTGCGATGCCGAGTTTTCGGCCCCAATCGTTGGCCGGATGGTTCTGCGGCGCGCTGGCTTGTTTGTCGTTCGGCTTCTTTGGCTCTCGAGCGCTCTCGCGGCATTATGAGGCTTCCCCTGCGCCGCCCGAGCCTCCCCCCGTGCGGTTCGAGAACATTGCGGAGTCCGCCGGCGTGCACTTTGTTCTGAACAACAGCGCCACGCCGCACAAGTACCAGATCGAGCCCATGGTCGCCGGGGTCGCGGTTTTCGACTACAACAACGACGGCCTTCCAGATCTCTACTTCGTCAACGGGGCCAGAATTCCGGATCTCCAAAAGACGGGGCCGGAGTATTACAACCGCCTTTACCGTAACAATGGCGATGGCACATTTACGGACGTGACGGAAAGGGCCGGAGTCAAGGCGGATGGGTACTCGATGGGCGTGGCCGCCGGTGACTATGACAACGATGGATGGGAGGACCTCTACGTGGTGGGGGTCAACCGCAACTATCTTTTTCATAACAACGGCGACGGCACGTTCACCGACGTTGCGGAAAAGGCCGGGCTGACGGGTGTCGATCCTAAGCGAGGCAAGACCTGGTCGATCTGCGCCGGCTGGTTTGATTACGACCGGGACGGCTGGCTTGACCTGTTCGTGGTGAACTACTGCGAGTGGGGTTTGGATAAGGACCCGTATTGCAGCAACTCTCGCATCGGCGCACGCTCCTATTGCCATCCCTCGAAATTCGCCGGCCTCCCCAACATGCTTTTCCACAACAATCATGACGGAACCTTTACCGATGTTTCCATTCCGTCCGGCATTGCCCGTTACACCGGCAAGGGCATGGGCGTGGCTTTCGCGGATTACAACAACGACGGTTATCCGGACGTGTTCGTGGCCAATGACACGACCCGCAACTTTCTCTTCCACAATGACGGAAACGGGACGTTCAGCGAAGTCGGATTGCAGACCGGTGTTGCCTTTAACGGCGATGGTTCCGCCCTGTCTTACATGGGCGCGGATTTCCGCGACATCGATAACGACGGATGGCCCGACCTTTTTGTGACCGCCCTCTCCAACGAAACCTTTTCGTACTTCCACAATGCGGCTGGCCGCCTCTTTGAAGATTACTCACCCCTGACCATGCTCAGCCGGTTGAGCCTCTTGATGGGCGGCTGGAGCAACGGCATCTATGATATGAACAATGACGGGTGGAAAGACCTGGTTGCCGTCAATTCCCACGTGAACGACAACATCGAAAACGAGATGAACGTTCCCTACCGGCAGCCGAACGCCATTTTCGAGAACCTGGGGGGCAGATTTGCCGACGTCTCGGCCACCGCCGGCCCGGACTTCCAACTCGCCGCCGTGCACCGGGGCGCCGCCTTCGGCGACCTCTTCAACGACGGGAGAATCGATTTGGTCGACACGGTGCAAAACGGCCCGGCAGAGATCTTTCGTAATGTCACCGAGAACGGGAACCATTGGCTGGAAATCCAAACCGTGGGGAGGAAAAGCAATCGTGACGGAATCGGGACGAAAATCCGGTTGGAGTCAGCCAGTGGAACTCAATACAACCACGTCACGACCAGTGTAGGCTATGCCAGCTCCAGTGATCCTCGCGTGCACTTTGGTCTGGGCAAGGATGACAGGGTCAAACGACTCACCCTCGAATGGCCCAGCGGTATTCGGCAGGAGCTCACCGACGTCAGGGCGGATCAGATCCTGAAAGTTGTGGAGCCTGAGCAATAAGCTTTGTAGCGCTGAGCTTCAGCTCAGCACGTGCCGATCCCGCAATGCGGGATCGGCGCTACAAGTGCTTCAAGAGGGAGCCTAAGGGTTGGGGTTGGGCGCTGCCTCGGCAGCACGCGCCGCGTGTTTTGAGGCTTCCTGGGGATTCCCCATGGCCGTGTAAATCTGTGCCAGGAGGAAGTCAACTTTATAGTCAGGGCCACCCAGGCTGAGCGCCGTCTCACCCTCCTGCGCAGCCGCCTTGAGGTGGTTCATTCGAAGGTAGACTTTGCTCAATTCGTAGTGGAGTTCGGCATTACGGGGAACAGTTCGCAAAGCGTCCTCCACAACACCCTGGCTATCCGCCAATCGATTGAGCTTCAGTAGAAATTCCCCATATTCCACATAGATGTGCGGATCGAAATATTTCTGCGTACGGCTGGCGTTCAACCCTTTCTTGAAACTTTCCTCCGCTCCCTTCACATCACCCATCGTATCTTTTGTTCTCGCCAGGTTCTCGTAGCTCCTCACACTTTGGGGATTGATCTTTAGAGCACGGTTGAAGGCCTTTGCGGCCTCGGCGAAATCATCATGGAGGAACAACGCCCGCCCGAACATGAACCAGGTGTCCGAGTCGTTGTCATTCAGTTTCAGCGCCTCGCGGTAATTTGCCTGGGCATTGGCAAAGTCATTCTCGGCCGTATGAATCATTCCCAGAACGGTATAGGCTTTGGCAAGTTTGGGGTCAAGCTGAAGCGCTCGCTGAGCAGATTTCGTCGCCAGATTGAACTTCCTCTGGTTGAATTGTGCCCCTGCCAGTAGACAATAGGCTTCCGGAGACTCTTTGACTCGGAGGTAGATTGAGAAGCACTTCTCGGCTTGTACGGGCCGCTCTGTGAGGTAATAAATCGTCCCCAGACGAAGTTGCGCAACCGGGTAGTTCGCGTCGCCGGATTCAACTTGCGCATAGAGCTCTTCGGCCTGCGAATACTCCTTCGCCCGGTAGAGCTTTTCTGCTGTAAGAAAATCCTGGTCTGAACTCCACGCCGGAGTTGCTGGCAAAACAAGGCCGACCATGAGGCAGGTCAGGAGCTGCGGTAGCATGACTCGCCACAGATACTGTCGTGTGCTCTCAAGGGAATCCCGAATGAAAAAGAAGGAATAACTCCCTTTCTGTTTGGGTTTAAAATTCAGGCTTTTCATTAGAAAAACCGATTTTCCTGAGCGGTCTGGAATTCCACAATTGGAATTGTAATTAATCCGTGCACATAGGCAAGGGGAATCACTCAGGACGCGTCAAACTCCGCGAAGTTCCCCGAAGGGGAACAAGATCATTAGTCCCGCAGTGGCGGGATGAAACCTACGGACAAGGAGCCAAGAGATATTCGACCCCTACGGGGTCGAACATCCACGAACGACGCTTCCCGTGGGTTTCACCCACGGCTAATGACCTTCGGCCCCTTCGGGGCCGGCCCGCCGACGGGACTTTGACGCGACCCTGGGGAATCACTTCTGTCTGGGGAAGTTTCAGTTGACTATCACTCGTTGCGACGATTAAACTGGCTGCGCCTGAAGGCTTGCGCTTTCCTTAGAAGCTGTGGTAACGAAAGAGCCTTAGACTTATGCATGATCGCCTCAACCCGCCACACGGCGGCGAATTAGTGACACTGATTGCTGCACCGGGCCGGGTTCCCCAACTGCTGGCACAATCAAAGTCCTGGATTTCCTGGGATTTGACTCCTCGACAACTTTGCGACCTGGAACTTCTTTTGACGGGTGGTTTCTCACCGCTTCGGGGATTCATGACGCGTGCGGACTACGAAGGCACATGCGCCGATATGCGTCTGGCAGATGGGCGGTTATGGCCCGTCCCCGTCGTATTAGACGTAACGGAAGAGTGTGCAAAGTCTATCGGCAAAGGCAGCACCATCGTCCTCAGGGACTCCGAGGGCGTCATGTTGGCTGCCCTGCATGTGGATGAAGTGTGGCAGCCAGATCGGATGGCGGAAGTCGAAGCAGTATACGGGACGACGAACTCTGAGCATCCCGGCGTGGATTATGTGCTAAACAGAACCCACCCCTGGTACGTGGGAGGGCGCCTCGAGGGCGTCCAACTGCCTTCGCATTTTGACTTTCGCTCTTTGCGCCTGACGCCCTCCGAACTTCGGGCGGCATTCGTCAGGCTCGGGTGGCGCCGCATTGTTGCCTTCCAAACTCGCAATCCGATGCACCGCGCTCATTACGAGCTGACACTAAAGGCCGCAAGAAAGGAAGGAGCGAACCTCCTCATTCACCCCTCTGTCGGCATGACTCGACCGGGCGATGTTGAGTATTACGTCCGAGTGAGATGTTACCAAGCTCTTCTTTCCAAGTATCCCAAGGATACCGTCAAGCTTTCTTTGCTGCCTCTCGCGATGCGCATGGCAGGACCACGCGAAGCCCTCTGGCATGCCATCATCCGGAAAAACCACGGCTGCAGCCATCTTATCGTGGGGCGTGACCACGCTGGACCTGGCAACGATTCGAGTGGCAAGCCGTTTTACGGGCCTTACGATGCGCAGGAATTGCTTCGCAAACATCAGCAGGAGATTGGCATAACCTTGGTGCCGTTTCAAACCATGGTCTACCTGGGGGATCAGGACGCCTATCTCTCCGAGGATGAAGTCCCGGAAGGCACACGCGCCCTCAATATTTCTGGAACGGAGTTCCGGCAGCGTCTTGCCGAAGGACGTGAGGTACCTTCCTGGTTCACCTTTCCGGAAGTCTTGCGTGAATTGCATCGCATCTATCCACCCCGGCACCGCCAAGGGTTCACCGTTTTCTTCACAGGTCTCTCTGGTTCCGGGAAATCCACCGTGGCCAATGTTTTGCGTGTCAAATTCCTGGAAATGAGTGGCCGGCCGGTTACTCTCCTGGACGGGGATATCGTCCGTAAGCACCTGTCGTCCGAGCTGGGATTCTCCCGCGAGCATCGTGATATCAATATCCGGCGAATTGGGTTCGTTGCTTCGGAGATAACCAAGAATGGTGGAATCGCCATTTGCGCTCCCATTGCTCCGTATGACGCCATTCGGAAAGAAGTAAGGGCGGTGATCCAGCCCCGTGGCGGTTTTGTCCTCGTATATCTGTCGACCCCGCTTGAAACTTGCGAGGCAAGGGATCGAAAGGGACTTTACACCAAAGCGCGTGCGGGTGTTGTTCAACAGTTTACCGGTATCTCCGATCCATATGAGGCCCCCAGCGACGCCGATGTGGTGATTGACACAACCGACCTGACACCTGAAGAGGCTGCGCAAGAGATCTTCCTGCATCTGGAGCGGCAGGGATACATTGGCGCGAATGATCAGGAAAGGGTGGGGATCCCTGAGGCGCGTTAACCGGGAAGTCAGTCCCCGGATGGCAGCGTCCCGGCCTCTCGAGGCCTCCTTTACTCGGCATTCTTGAATGGGGCAAGTCAGGTTTGCCTTGCGCGCTCGTCGTGCTGAACCCGAGTGATGATTTGTTCGGGACTTGTAGCCGATGTCTTTGTTACTGGTCAAAATCTCAGCAGGGATGCTTGTTGGAACACTGGTAGGTCTTACAGGAATGGGCGGCGGCGCGGCCCTGCTGCCCATCCTGATATTCGTTTTGGGAGTCCCGCCTATTGTAGCCGTCGGATCGGCCGCGGCGTTCAATGCGCTTACCAAAATCGGGGCAGGCTTCATCCACTGGCGCCATCGCAGCGTTGATTGGCGCCTGGTATCGTTACTCGCGCTGGGAAGCGTGCCCGGCTCCTTCTGTGGCGTCATGGTGTTGGCCCACTTGCGTTATCTGTATGGCAATGGGGTGAACGACTTCCTCAGAACCGTCATAGGAGTTCTCCTGATTTGTATCCCCCTTCTTTACGTCGCTCAGAGGTTCTTGGCGAAAGGTTTGTCGCATCTGAGCCAACCGCAAAGGCTTCCTTACGTCGCCATTAGCTTGATCGGCCTGGCTGGGGGGTTCCTTGTGGGCATGACTTCTGTGGGCTCGGGCAGCATCTTCATGCTATTCCTTATGATGTTCGTCCGTGGTTCCCCTGCAATCCTGGTAGGCACGAATATCGTTCACGCCATAGTCCTCACCGGGTTTACCAGTCTTCTGCACCTTCGGTTAGGAACGGTGGACTCCACATTGGTTTTCCCATTGTTAGGTGGTTCCCTGCCGGGATCGGTGCTGGGGGCGCAACTGTGTCAGCGGCTCCCCAGCCATTGGATACGGGGGACGCTCTATATTGTCCTGTTTGTGACGGGAGTAGGAGTGTTGTTGGGCATCCTGAAGTGAAAAAGGATTTTGCTATGGAAGCTTTGGAGCGCATTCGCGGAGCTTTGCAGAAGGCTGTAAGCGCCATTTCTTCATTCGTCCCGGGGGCGGTCAAGGCAGATCAGAAGTCATTAGGCCGTGGTCCTGTCACCGAGGCTGACAGAGTTGCAAACCGGGTTTTGCGAGAGGTGCTTCTTCGCGAAGGAGAAGGATGGCTTTCTGAAGAAAGCACGGATGACCTTGCCCGCCTGAAAAAGCAGCGAGTCTGGGTGGTTGACCCGCTGGATGGAACGCTCGAGTTCGTGGCGGGAATCCCGGAGTGGTGCGTCTCGATAGGGTTGGTGGAAAACGGCAGGGCTGTTGCCGGCGGGGTCTGCAATCCAGCAACGGGTGAGACCTTCCTTGGTTTCCTCGAAAACGGGATAACCTACAACGGAAGGCCGGCCCATGCCAGTGTAAGAACCACGTTGAAAGGGGCGACCGTTCTGGCCAGCCGTAGCGAAGTGAAGAGAGGCGAGTGGGAGGCTTTTCGGAAGGCGCCCATTACGGTTCGGCCTACGGGGTCGATTGCTTACAAGCTCGCGCTGGTGGCCGCCGGTCTGGCCGACGCGACCTGGACTTTAACCCCCAAGCACGAGTGGGATGTTGCGGCTGGCATCGCCCTAGTTCACGCTGCGGGCGGGTTTGCGGAGTGCCTGGACAAATCCACGCCAACCTTCAACAATCAGTCGCCTCTTTTCTCCGGTCTTATTGCTGGGGGACTGCCATTGCGGGAAAGGATTAGGGCTCTTATTGACGCCAACGGTCGGCCTTCCGCCAAGTCACGAGAAACATGACCTGCCGTCGTTGAGTTCTTGCCCATTCAACCGGAAGTAGGTCGTCTTTCCCAATGGTTGCGCCCTGACCTGGAGTTTGGACATTTGGCAAGCTGTGTCAGCCCTCCTGGTGTCATTCCGAGCGCAGCGAGGAATCTCGCTCTGATTCTTACTTCAACGTATCACCCGCTTGTCCGCCTTGAGCTCTGATCCGCCTCAGCGCAGAGCAAGATTCCTCGCTGCGCTCGGAATGACACCGGCGCCAGGGGAAATGGTCCAGGTTCTACAACCGCCCGGTGAACCAGGAGTGCCCCTGCATCGTTGCCGGAACTTGATAGCCGGCCAAGTCGAGCAGGGTTGGGGCGACATCGAGAAGATGCGCGCCCTGGTACTCGCCGCGCAACGGGCTGTTCGGCGCGGCAAGCACGAACATCCCGAACTGGGCGTGGTTGCACGCATCGGGCCCCGTGTCATTCTCCTGAACGTGCAACTTACCATGCCCTACGCTGCCGATGGAGCGCCAAAGCAGCCCGCCAAAGTGAACGATCAGATCGGGAGGCACGTTGCGCACAGCACGATAGATTTCGTTGGGCTTGAAAACGGGCGAGTTGAGCGGACGCCCCCCATCATCCGTCAGAGCCTCGAAGCGGGACTTCATCTCGTCCCGGAAGGCTTCGTAATCACCAGGCGGGATGACGCCCTGGGGCTCGCGCCCTTGGACGTTCAAGAAGACACGGGCATAGTACCCACCCTCGCTCCAGACTCGCGTCTTTGCCCAGTTGACCTTTAGCTCCGCAAATGGCGTCACTTGGCTGGGATGCTCCTCGAGCACGAGCAACCCTTCCTTCACCAGCCATTCGTTGACGGCGAACCCACCCTCCAGGCGCTGGGCGCCATGGTCGGAGACCACCAACACGATGGTGTCGGGTGGGAGCGACTCGAGCACAACCCCGATCTGTTCATCGAGCCATTGGTAGTATTCCGGAATCACACTTTCGTAGGGATTGCCCGCCTGGTATTGCCGGTGCGCTTTGTCGAAAAAACTCCAGAAGCCGTGGTGCATCCGGTCCAGCCCGATGTCCACAAAGTGGAAATAGTCCCATTCCTGCTCGGTAAGCAGCCAGTGGACCACCTTCCACTGCTTTCGGCTCATCTCGAAGACCTTGCTCTTTAGCCAGGCTTTGTCATCGGTGCGAAAGCCTTCGACGTCCACCGGGTAATCGCCCACCAGCTCAGTGATTTTCTTCTTGATCTCGCCCGGATACGTAAACTCGTATTTTTGCGTGTTGGGAGTGAGGAAGCAGCCAAGGCTGATGCCATGGAGCCGCCGCGGGGGATAATTCGGCGGAACGCCAACGACAATCGATTTCTTTCCTTGCACCGCCAAGTAGTCCCAGATGGCCAGGGCCTGGATAGAACGCGAATCCGCGAAGCGGAGGCCGCTGTAGGAGTAGTCAATGCGATTGCGGAAACCGTATACGCCCAATGACCCGGGGTCCAAACTGGTGCACATGCACATCCAGGCCGGAACGGTGATGGGCGGAATGACACTCTCCAGGCGGCCCCACAGGCCCCCGTTCATCAGCCGCCGGATATTCTTGAGGCGCTCGTCTCGGAAAACTATCTCCGGGGCAGCGCAGTCGAGTCCCAGGACGCAGATTTTCATTCGGGCACCGCCATCGTAGAGGCGGCTTTACGCCGCCATTGGCGAGGTAAACTCGCCGCTACACGAGTTTCCAGGGTTTGCCGTCCATCTGTGGCGGCAAGGAAAGCCCGAACCAAGCCAGCACGGTAGGGGCCACGTCCATGATAGCAGGATGATCACAATCCATCTTTCGGTTCGAGAACAGCACTCCGGGTACCAATAGGGGATCGATGCAGTGATCTCCACTCCAGGCCTTGCAGTTGTCCTCCAACACGGCCTTGGCAACCTTACCTTTCACTGAATCCCAACCCGCCCGATACCCTTCCGCATAGCCGATAATCAGGTCCGGCGCATTTTCCCGGTACGGCCCCTTGTAGACAACGTCCCTGTCCCTTACCCGGTCGACGGGCGTGCGGCCGGTCTGCGGATCGATGAGTGCTTGCAGATTCTCCTGGAGTTCGCGTTTGAGGGATCGCGTCTCTTCTCCAGGCGGCACGATCCCGGCATGCTCCCGCCCCTGCTGGTTAATGTAGAGTCCGTTAAGACCCAGGGCGTAGGCACGCGTACGTTCCCAGTCGACGTCCGCGAACCACTCCCCACTCCGCTCGACCCCGTCTTTCAGCGCGAGGTAGCCGTTGCGCCATAGCCAGCTATTGACATTCACTCCGCGCGCGAAGGATTTGAATCCGTGGTCGGACACCACCACAAGGACCCCGTCGCCCACTTGGTTGAGAATACGACCGACCAAGTCATCCATACGCCGGTACAGATCTTCGATCACGCCGCCATAGCGGCGGCTATCCGCTTCGGACTTCACGGCGGGGTGGTTCGCCTCGAGGAAGCGCCAAAACATGTGTTGGATACGATCCGTGGCATCAAATACGCAGGCGCAGACGCCGCGCGGGGTTTTTTCGAGCGCGTCGAAGAACATCCGCTCGCGCTCCTCATGAATCAGATAACACTGTTTGAGAAAAGCCTCTTCATCCAGAACCCCCTCGCTAAGAGCCCAGGTGTCCTCAGCGAGACCGAGTGTGGCGTACGGCCCAAAAAGCTTCGCCAAATAGACCGAGTAGATGAAAGGGTGAGAGATGGGAAGGGCGGGCCGGCTGGGATCAATATTGACCGGGCTGACATAGAGTTCGAGATGGGGTGTAAGCTCCTTCAGGTAAAAGCGGCAGATGCCGTGAACCCGGATCCCTAGCCCCGCCTTGAATTTCAGCTCCACCCACTCCGAGTATTCGCCTTTTCGGAGTTGGAAGCGCCGGCCGTCAATTTCAATTTCGGCTTTTTCATCCGCCGCATCCGGCTTAACGCTGAAATCCAGCCGCAACGGCACGCTGGGGTGCTGCCGCAAGGGATTTTCGGGTCCGGGAATATACGAACGAAAACACCCCCCATCGTGCTGGAGCGGAAGGCGTGCGCCTCCCTCCGGCTTCTCGCCGCTGGCGGCCCGGCTCGAGTAAAAGGAGAAGGTTCCCTGGCTTCCTTGCAAGTCTGGCACGCACATACCCGACAGCAACACACCTTCGAATTTCTCCGGTGGAAATGTGATGGGAATACGGATCACGGAACAGAAGACGCCCGCTTTTCCCAAGAAGTGCCAGAACGGTATGCCCTTGCGCAACAACTTTACCCGCGGCTGGCCGAGTGGGAAGGTATACTTGCCGACCTTTAACGTCTTCTTGGCATCGCGAATCTGTGCCGAAGACAGAAAGGGCAGATAACTGCCCAAGTCGCGGCCCAGGAAATCATAGATATTGTGTTTGCCTGGATTGACTCCCGTCATGAACGAGGACCAGGCGACGGGCGAATCGGGAGGGCAAGTTGTTGCTAAACGACGGAAGGTTCCGTGGTCTCGGAGTTTGGCAAAGTTAGGTAGTTTTCCTTCCTGCATAAACCGAGCGGCTAAGTCCGGGTCCAAGCCATCGAAGCCGACAATCACCACCCGCTTCACCTGGGCACGGCGATAGGCTTTCCAACCACGGATCAGGCGATAGAGCCGACGAACCGGCCAAGTGATGAAAGCAAATAGGGAGTATAGGAAGGCCAGAAAAAGGGTCAGGAATGAGGAAAGGAAAGCAAAGCCGGCTCCCGGTCCCACGTATGCCTGCGCAACGGTCGGCGTCAACAGGAGAAGGACCAAGGCCAGGAAAATCGCGAAAACAATCCTCCCGCTTTTGCCCCGAGATGTCACCGGCATGTGCCCATGAGTCTTCAAAGTTCGATACCAAGCGCCATTTTGAAAATCAGCCCTGAAACAAGAGAAACAACCAGGAAGAAAACTAACCAATTGGTAGCGAAGTATCCCAGGTCCACGGAACGCGGGGCATAATTCACTTCCAGCGATCGCAAAGGACCACCACTGGGAAGGGGTTGTTCACCGGGATTCAAAAACCATTCCACCACACTCGCCCGCGCGCGCTCTACCGGCAATCGGGTTATCTCCTTTGACACGACGACTTGCTTTGTGAACATCTGGCCCGCGACAACTACCGCCGGCAAGAAATCGCCGTACTCATCTGCTCGAATACGCCAGTTCACCTCCTGCAGAGCCGGGACATTCACAGGAGGAGCAGTCAACGTCAGACCTTGCGGGAGCCTAAGAGAGTCCGAGTCCAGCGCACCTGCCTCGGCCAGCCTGGCCTTCAGGATAAATGAATCGTGTGGTCGCAACGGTATCCGGCTGAATCGCAGGTCGAGCTGGACCATAAGAATCACTACTGGAAGTAGAAGAATGGCCACCGGCTTCAAGTTATAAGTGAGGTAAATGACGGTGAAACGGAGGATGCGGCCATAAGCGCGGGAAACAACGCCTAGCTGGTCCGGGAAGAGGCGAACTTCCAACAAGTGCGCCTGAATGCGGTTCTTGATCCGGCGCATTGCGTCCTGGTTCGATACATACCGGAATACCAGGACCGCGGCGAGGCCGGTCAAGAATGAGATCACGGCAAGCCCGTAGGCAGGATTGGCAGCGCGAAAGGGCCAAAAGAAAAGATCGAATGCGCGGTCGATCACCCTCAGAGAAGCACCTCCCTATAGTGTCATTCCGAGCGAAGCGAGGAATCTCGCTCTGATTCTTTCTTCCGCATAACCTCCAGCGACTCGAGCTCCCGATCCGCCTGGGCACAGAGCGAGATTCCTCGCTCCGCTCGGAATGACGGCGGGGAGCCTGCCGCGCCAAAGTTCCTGTTCCGGCCGCCTCGAACCCTACGCACATCATTCGATGTAGCCGAGGCCCTTCAGGCGTTTCCTCACCTCTTCTTCAGCGTCATCCGACGCCGCGCCCGACCCCAAGATGGCCGCGACTTCTCTTTCGAGAACGTGGATGACGAACTCATCCGGGGAAGAGTAGCCGGCTTTCACCGCGCACTTCTTCACTTTCTCCAGCAGATCATCATCCAGCTTAATTCGATGTCCAAGCACCGGCCTGCTCCTTCAGCCCCGGAGGGGCGAAAGAATTTACCCAGGGCGTAAGAACGCGTGACAAAACCAAGTAGGCACCCGATCGCACCCCGTGTCATTCCGAGCGCAGCGAGGAATCTCGGTCTGATTCCCTCCAACCTGCCCCAATGGGACCGGCAGAGCGAGATTCCTCGCTGCGCTCGGAATGACAGAACCTACAGCACGTCCCCCTGCTACCGCTGGGACCCATCCTCCGATTTGAACAAGGATTGCCCCACCATGTTCTTCGGCTTGGCAATGCCGTATTCAGCCAGGAGCGTGGGGGCAATATCGGTAAGAGCGGGCGTTTGCATCTCAATTCGCTTGTTGCTCAGCAGTACCCCTGGAACCAGCGTGTAGTCGATGCAATGATCCCCGCTCCAGGGTTCGTTGTTGGGTTCCAGAACTTCGGAGGTAAACTCCCCCAAAACCGTGTTCCATCCCGCTCGAAATCCACGGTTGTATCCTACCACCAAATCGGGAGCATCGCGAACGCGGTCACCCGAATAGACATCCTCGGCCTTGTCGATGCGGGTGATGGGCGCGAGGCCTGTCACCGGATCGCGCACGGCTAGAAGCTTGTCGCGGATTTCATTCTGCAAAGCTTCAGCCTCCGCCCCGGGCGCCACCGTTCCCCAGTGCTCTCGGCCGCGCAGATTGAGATACAAACCGTTGAGACCCAGACCATAGGCGCGCGTGTGCAACCAGTCAACGTCCGCGAAGAGGTCTCCTAATCGGTTTCCTCGCTCGGACTTGAGAGCGATATAACCGTTGTCGAGCAACCAGGTATTCAAGTTGAACGAACGATCATAGGGAGCAAAACCGTGATCGGACATGACGATGAGCGTCGTGTTTCCGTCCACCTTGGCCAGCGCCTTTCCCAACATTTGGTCCATCTGTTCGTAGAACCATTCCAACGCGCCCGAGTATTTCGCGGCTACTTCGGGATCGTATGCCGGACTGCTTTGATTAAACGTACGCCAGAACATATGCGAGTTCTGGTCCAGGCTGGAGAAATAGACAAAGAGCAGCCCGGCCTGAAGCCTGGCCAGCTCCAGATCGAAAAACCTTAACTGCTCAGCCAGCACGATGCGCGCCTGTTGCAGGTATTCTCCGTCGGTGAGGACCCGGTCGGAAAGTGCCTTGGTGTCCTCAGCGATGCCCTGCGTGTAATAGAAGCCCACTTGCTTCCACAGTTCATTCGCGTAGTTTGCAGGCGTGGAAAGCGGCAAAGCTGGTTGGGAGGGGTCGATATTGACCGGGGAGATGTAGAGTTTGAAGAAAGGGTTAAGTTGCTTCATGTACATTCTGCAAATCCCGGTGGCGCTCTCCAGCCCCGGAAGGAGTGAGAACTTTACCTGGACCCAGTTGCTCCATTCACCCTCGCGGAGCAGAATTTCTTGATCCTGGATGATGACCTTCGCTACCGGCTCCGTGGGATCAAGCCAAACCGTGAAGTCGACGGTCACCTGCGGAGCCCCTTTGCGGAACGTGTTAGGCGGGCCGAACAATTTGGCGGAAACTCGATGACCCTGCACTTCGACCGGGTAGACATGCCCTCCGCTTCGTTCACCCCCTTCATCCAGAGGGTCGTCGGTATAGAAGGAGAAAATCCCGTAAGTGCCCTGCATGTCCGGTGTTCCCATGCCGGCCAGGGTTCGAGACCGGGATTCGGCCGGAGGGAAGTTTGCCGGAATGTGAAGCACAGTGGCGGGGACCCCGTGTTCATCCAGAATTTGCCAGAAAGCCTTACCCCGCCTCAGCAAGGTTGCCTTTCCACTTGATAGAGGAATCACCCAATCGCCCAGGGAGAGCGAGTGAGCAGGCGCTTCCACACGCGCCATGGAAAATTCGGGGAGCATGGTGTTAGGGTCGCGGTGGATGAAATCAAAGACACCGTGTCCGCCCGGATTCATACCGGTGATTACGTTCGACCACGCCACCGGGCTCTGCGGTGGGATGCTGGTTCGCAGTTCGCGGAAACTGCCTTCGTGCTCCAGCCGCTGGAAGTTGGGCATGCGCCCATCCTGCATATACCGGTGCAAGAGCTGCGGGTCAAGCCCGTCAATTCCCAGCACGATGACCTTGCGGCCTCCGGCCTCACCCTTCGGGCGGACACAGCTAGCAATCATCAACCCGGAGGCAGCCAGCAGCAGGAAGGAGGCTATCCATTTGCGACAGTTCACGGGTTCTCTCACCCCGCATGGAGCTAATCGGCGCTTCGCGAATATGCGCCTCGAGCCGGCCAGAGGTAGCCAATGAGCGCAGGAATTGCCAATAAATGCAGCCAGCCGGGTGCACGAGGCCGAAAGGAGGTCCGGTCTGGTTTTGCCGGGACGGTCAGGTCTAGCTTCTAGGCTAAACCCCACTGTCGTCCCGCCTCCCTTTGCAGCTCCAGCTTATCTGCTCAGCACGTCTGCACCGGGATTTCCGTTTTCATTTCCCGGCCAACTGCTAATATACACGTGACCGGCCTCAGTATGCAAAGCTCCAGCTTGGTTTCGAGTCCAAAGTCTTTTCGGCGGCCGCCCGAAGGTTTGTAGGAAAACGTTGATATCGGAAAGCTAGTGTCCCGAGTCAGAAGTTTGTTAATTAAATCAGCCCGTCAGCTGACGGGCGAAAGAGGGTAGCCCACGGCGTCAGCCGTGGGTACGCGAACCCTCCCTCTCCACCGTCCCCTCTCCCGCCCGCGCGGGAGAGGGGTGTCCCGCTCTGCGGGACGGGGTGAGGGCTCCTTCCCCCAGGGCTGGCGCCCTGGTCCCGCGTACGCGGGATTACGCCCCTGCCGGGGCTGTGGAACGGCCACCCGAAACGGGAAGACTTTGTCAGCTAACTTCTGACTCAGGACACTAGGTTGAATCTACTTTTGCTTCCTTACACAAGCCCGCCCGTTCGAATCATCAATGTGTATCAAAGGGTCGGAAAACACCAGGGTTCCTAAAGTATTGAGACACCAATCTCGGCGTCGGCAGGCTTCAGGCGCTCGAAAAGCACCACCCCGTCCGCCAGCTCTTCACGCTCCTCCCGCAGACGGTCAAGGTCGGTTAGGTTGACTCTTAGCTCGGCATCCAGAACCTGGACCGTGAGAAGAAGACGCTTCGCATCTGCGCTTCCTGGGATGAAGATGCCCCCGCTGGACTGCGCTACAAAAGCACCAAGAACACTTACAGCGATCGCACAATCGCTCTCAACGATGCGGACATCGAATGGCTGGACAAGTATCTCGCCAGCCGAAAGGACGCGTCGGACCGTACGATTTCATCTTTGCCAACCGCAAGGGAGGCGAACCGGTGCGCTTGAATGACACGATGCGGCGAATACTCAAGCCCGCTGCCGTGAAGTTGGAGATGCCTTTCTTCGACTGGTATTATTTGCGGCACTGGAGTTGTTCATACCAGGCCGCAAACGGCATACCGCTTGACGTGTTGCACAAGCGATTGGGTCATCGGGACCTTCGAACCACGCTCGAGTACTACCTGCACATTCCCGATGAGCGAGCCCACGAGGCAGCACAAGTCGCAGCAAAACTGTTGCACGTGAATGTTGACGAGGTGCTAGGTAAAGCTTGACCGGTACTCGCGGGGGGCAGAATGGTAGTGGTAAGCGGCACGTTCTGCCCCCAAAACCGCCCCGGAGATGCAACTTGTTGCAGGAAGGATTCTGTAAGTTTATGAGAAGATGGTACGCCTGGCAGGATTCGAACCTGCGACCTGTTGCTCCGGAGGCAACCGCTCTATCCATCTGAGCTACAGGCGCATATTGTTTAAAGTAAACGAATTAACTAAAACACAGAATCTTCAATCTCCATCCATCATGGGGAAAGTTGCGCGCATGCCCCATAACGCATCGCCTTCTGCTACCTCAACTTCCTGCCCGCGGAACTGCTTTGCCAGCGCAATGTACTTTTCGAGCTTTTCCAGGGCAGAAACCTTCGCTGCCCGGGCAGGGTGACAGTACCGCAGTTAATACCCTAGTTCGTCCCGGACTTTCTTTGAGAAACTTCACATGTTGCCTGTTGCTCCTTTTCGTGGACCCGCGATATCTGTGACCTTGCAGGCAAAATTCGTGGTGATAAACCGTGCCTCGTTCCAAAACGCCCACCGACTAAAGTCTATATCTAGCCAGACGGGAAAGTCAAACCGGTTAATCAACCACGGGCATGCCCGCGTAACAGAATGTAGATACGAGAGCCGCGCGAAAAAAGGAGAGTTTACCGGACTTTTTAATCGAATAATCCTAATAAGATCTGACCAGCGTCTTGACAAGGCAAAACATCTATGGTATCAAATAGATATGGAGAATCACTACGTTACCCGCTTACAAGGCATTCGGCGTCAGGGGGGCAGCGTGCAGGTCTATGCCAACCTCCCCCTGCCCCTGGCCGCGGCCCTCGATGTGGAGCCCGGCGAGACGGTGACCTGGAAGGTGCTGGACCGGACGCATTTGCTGTTGGTGCGTTTGCCGGAGCGCAAGAAGCTGAAGGGTCAGGCAGTGCCGCAGGTCCGCACGGGGAAAAAGTCACGGCCGGTTGCGGAGGACAGGCCATGATGGGAAAACGCTCCCCGCAAGCCCGGATATTTTAGGCAGACCGCTTATACCTGAGTTGTGTGGGCCGAGACACCCTGTACGGGTACCTGGCTGAGCACCGGGAGCAGTTGTTTCGGGATGAGGGCTTTGCCGCCTTGTATTGCCCGGATAACGGACGGGTCTCGGTTCCCCCCAGTTTAGCGGTGAGCATGCTATTGCTGCGCGCCTATGAGGGGGTGAATTTTGTGGAGGCGGCGGGGCGGAACTTGAGGCGGCGGGGGATTGACCCGGCATCTTGTCCGCAGGCCTTTGGCTACGATGCGGAGCGGAACACCTGCACCTGTCCGGCGGGGAAGGAACTGGTGCCGCGGGGCACCAAGAAGGATCGCGTGGGCGTCCTCCGCCACGTCTATCAAGCCCAGGCAAGCCACTGCCAGGGTTGTGCTTTTAAGAAGAAGTGTTGTCCGGGGGAGATAGTGAAGAGACGCACGATCATCCGCAGTGAGAATGTGCGGGTGGTGGTCCCGTTTTGCGGGATGGCCAAGCAGATAGCGCGGACCCCCGTTGTTGGCGTCCGCGGTTCTTCTTGAGGAAAGGCCGCTTGCTATCCAAGCAGATCGCAAGAGGGCAACGGGAAGTACAATCGCCGTACGGTGGGAGGTCAGAATGGAAATCCCCGTACAAGAGAATCAGACGGGCAAATCTAAGGCCCTCCGGACCCTGGCCAAGTTTGTCACTGCTCTGAAGCATGCGGCTGTGATAGCAGTGCTGTTCGCGCTCCCCATACCGTGGCACGAGATCGCTGGCCACGGTCTTGTTGGGGTCCTCTGCGGCGGAAGGATCACGAGGTTTCAGTTGTTTGGGTGGCAGTTGTTCCCCAAGATCAAATGGACGGGGGTTAGCGAGGGGCTCGGTGTATGTGACCATACTGGGATTGTGAGTCCATGGGGCGTACACCTGACTGACTTGGCAGGGTCAATGAGTACATTCGTAGTAGCGGCGATAGCTGCGTATCTGCTGTGGCGATATCGCCCGCGGGGGGTGAAATTCACGGCATTAATTTGCCTCACCGTGTGGGCTCTAGACCTTCTCACCTTTACCCTGCCGTCTTTTGGACTAAGGCGTTATATCTGGAGTGGCACTCATTACAGCGAGCCCTACACGGCCGCAGTTGCTCTTGGAATCCCAGGCCCACTCTTTCAGGTTTTCGTACTGGCCGGCTTCTCCGCGGTCATACTTCTGGTCGTGCTCGCGCTTGCGCCAAGCTCCAAGCACGTGCCTCGCAAACGCCCCAATGGGTGACCCTTCACACAACAGCTCAGTTCTTCTTTAAGAAAGGCTTGCTTTTTCGTGGCGGTGCGCCAACTCAAGCGGCCCAGATTTGCGCTCCCTGGCGATGGTCCAGCGCGAACGAGTATTCCGGCATGAGCGCGGCGCAACCCATGCGCCGCTGCAGGTTTACTATTGACCGGGTGAGTCTGCCTTTAGATTCGAAGGCGCGAATCCCTGGAGTTTGGACATTTCGAATCAGGCGGCGGCCGCCAGGCCGAGGGTTTTCCAGTCCAGTTGAAGCCCGAGGGGCAGGAGTGGTCGCTTGTTCTCGATCATTTCTGTGCGAAGGGAAGTAATCAATTCCAGGCAGGAGGGTCGCTCGGCCTTTTTGCGCCACTTGGGCAAGGGTCGGTCGGCTTGGCCGCGACCGGGACCGAAGGCCATTAGACCAGCAGACAGAAAGTGGGGGGGCGTACGCCCCCGCATTCCGCACTTATCACTGCTGACTGCGAACTACCTTCGAGCAGAAGGCGAAAAAATGGGGAAAGCCTCAACAATTCAAGCTTGACAAATTCCAATTGATGAGCTAGCGTTCTAGCGTATGAGCACAGGGTGGAATGGCCGCAAGACCCAGATCCGCTTCAGCGGCTTTCACCATCTTGGAGAGGAAAAACCATGGCACTCCCAAAAATGATTTACCTCCAGGCTTTATCTGTCAACTATCACCTGTCGTCCATTGGCTACAATTCGAAAAGAATTTTTTTGGCCGAACAATGCGGGAATCCCATAGAAAACAAAACACTTCACTTTTTGGAATCCGCATCAAGCGGGAATGTTGCTGATAATAAAGGACATTCGAGCTTAAAAGCGGGAATGTTGTTAAGAATAAAGGAGGTTATTTGAAACGGTGGCTGCAAGTCCCGGTGATGCTGCTCCTGGCTCTTGCCAACTTGCCCGTGCCCGGATTGGCCTGGGGCGAGCGCGGGCACAAGTTGATCAATGCTGCCGCCGTTGAGAATCTGCCTGAGCCGCTTCGCTCCTATTTCCTGGGGCGCAAAGAATACCTGGTAGAGCACGCCATTGATCCTGATCTCCTGGCGTCCGATGATGCCTCGGAGCGCCCGCATCATTACACCGACCTTGACGCCGATGACTCTTTCCCGTTTCTCAACCTCCGGCGGCAATTCGTTGATGAAAGGGCAGGGCCCACGCGCTGGCAGCTACCGCACGGAGACTCGATTTGGCAGATTGAGCGCTTTACGCTGCGACTGGCCGATTCCCTTCAGCGCCGGCGTTGGGCGGATGCGGACCGCGACGCGATTTTCGCCGCGCATTACGCCGCCGATCTCACCCAGCCTCTCCACACAGTCAAGAACTACGACGGCCAATTGACCGGCCAAATAGGCGTTCACGCTCGCTTCGAGACCGAGCTGGTGAATGCGCTCGCGGATGGGTGGCGACTCAGGCCCCAGCCTGCGGTTCTCGAACCGGACCTGCGCGCGCGCACCTTCCGAGAGATGACAGAAAGCTTTTCTTACAGGAATGTGGTCTTCGCCTCCGATCGCATCGCGGTTTCCGGCCGGAACTACCTCGATCCCCGGTACTACGCGACGTTCTATAAACTTGCAGGGCCGCTGGCAGAGAAGCGACTGGAAGCCGGGGCTTCGTTCGTCTCGAGTCTCTGGTATACTGCCTGGGTTCGAGCGGGGAAGCCCGTCCTCCCGGGCAGGCCGGTCGTGTCCCATTCTGCGCGTAGCGCCGACCCCGCAGACGCGGGGTCGGCAGGTGCTGGCCCCGCGTCTGCGGGGCCAGCGCTACGAGTCAAATCGGGGAGGCCTGGAGGCGTCCCGACTTTTGCCGAGGTCTCGAGATGAGGCGAAAGCAGATACTCGTGGCGGTGATTGTTCTGGTAGTTTTCTGCCTGGGAGTTTTCGTGGGTCGCCGCGCCGGCCGCTCTCCCTCCACCCCATCTTCCTTTGCTTCGCGTTCTTCCTCCAAAGGGGAGATGGCAGGATGCGTGGACTTCCACGACGCCGCTCCGCACGCGGGCGAGACGGGCTGCGTTTCCGGACGCGTGCTGAGGGTTTTCGCCTCGCGGGGCGGCAATACCTTTGTCGACTTTTGCGAAGACTATCGTGACTGTCCATTCACCAGCGTGATTTTCTCCTCCGACAAGAACAAGTTTGGAGATCTCGCATCCCTGGCAGGGAGGCAAATTGAAATCCGCGGGCCCATTACCGTGTATCAGGGAAGAC
>Ga0208689_1000338_pt1 | contig 37762 bp, 39 predicted proteins | sample June2015DPH_8_15_FD_184700 | JGI IMG/M metagenome (GOLD analysis project Ga0208689, IMG submission 184700) | Peatland microbial communities from SPRUCE experiment site at the Marcell Experimental Forest, Minnesota, USA - June2015DPH_8_150... | ecosystem: Environmental > Terrestrial > Soil >... | reverse complement strand
CAGCTAAATCGTGCCGTGGCAATTGCCATGCGCGATGGTCCAGAGGTCGGTCTGACGCATATCGACGCGGTCTTGGAACATGGCGAATTGCCAAATATTTACCTGGCGCATTCAGCCCGTGCAGATATGTACCGCAGGCTGGGCAGGACAGCTGAGGCTCGGTCCTCTTATGAGAAAGCTCTGGCGCTGACCCAACAGGAACCAGAGCGGCAATTCCTGCAGGAGCGGATTCGGCAGTTGAAATAAAAAGATGGAGTAGCTGTCGATTTTCGGTCTCCCGAACGACTATCTGATAACAGAACGATGAGCTACGGCTCTCTGAGTCACAGGAAACAAGGAGGAATGGATGAAATACATCTGTTTGGGATACATGGAGCCAGGAAAATTCGAAGGGATGACCGAGGACGAGCAACACGCAATGTTCGACGAATGCTTTGAGTATAACGACCGTCTGCGCGCCAACGGACATGTTGCTGCCGAAGTACCTCTTCAGCCTACGGAGACCGCCGTGACCCTGTACTGGAAAAACGGCAAAGTCGCGACGACCGACGGCCCCTATGCGGAAACCAAGGAACAGCTCGCCGGCCTTCTCATCCTTGAGGCGCGAGACCTCAATCATGCCATTCAGCTTATCTCGCAGCATCCAGGCATGAAGTTAGGAACGAATGAGATACGGCCGGTTGCGGATTTGAGCGAAATCATAAAGGAGAGCGAGCGGCGACGGCGAAAGGATACCTCGCGATGAGGGCGGCCACGAGGGAAAGAATGATTGAGTAAGTGCAGTGGAAGGCCCTTAGGGCTTTGCGGGCAGCGGCTGCCAGAGCTCAATCTTATTCCCATCCAGGTCATAGATCCAGGCAAAGCGACCGTAGGATTCATCCATTCGTTTGGCGTCAATCTTTACTCCTTCTTGTTTTAAGCGGTCGAGCAAAGCATCCATATCGTCCACGATGTAGTTGATCATGAACGGTGCGGGGCTGGGATCGAAATACTTCGTGGAGGCGGGAAAAACAGTCCAAACTGTAACGTGTTCCTTTTGCGGGTCGTCGTGTTCGCGCCACGGAAGCATCGCGCCTTGGCCTTTGTCAGCGAGTCCAAGATGCTTCGAATACCATTCCCGCATCTGATCACGATTAGCGGATTTGAAGAAGACACCGCCGATTCCAAGGATGCGCCCGCGCTGCTCCATTTTGACAGGCGGCTTCGACTTTTCAGGTTGCGGAGATTGCACGTCCTGTCCTCCTAATTGAGCGGGCCGAGATGAGCAACAGCGAGCCGAGCGCAATCGTGCTCCACGGTATTCCTTGCATCGGCGGATTATACATAAGTTTCGATTCGAATGGAGAAAACGGTTCGCTCAAGGTTCGCCGCGATTCACCCTTTCTAGATCGCGCATGAGGTCTCGAACTGGCTCGGCATCGCCCGTAGAGAACTAGGCTTGCGGGATCGCAAAGTATCCCAGATTGCGTGTTCATGGGCACGAGGCGCGGATGACTCCTGCAAAACGCCGTAGGCATCCGCAAATAGTGCCATCCTCGTCGCCCTACTAGCTGTTGCGTAAAGGACCGCTTGCGGGGGCGGCGACGCCGCGCGAACGCGAGCGTCAAATAGCGCCGAAGAAAGCCCGTCATTTTTCTCTGAAGATCACATTCGAGGCTCTGGGCATCAAAGCGTTTGCGGGGATTGGTGACCGAGTCTATTGCGCGACTGCGCTCCTAGATATTCTCGAAGAGCCGGCCCGTCTCAAGCCAGCTCCCAATATGCAGCCCTGAGGGGTGTCTCAACGTAATGAAACGCTGCCCGTTGCCCACAGCCTCACTTCCGAGATGCCGACTCTTGAGCACTAATCCGAGCGGGCTTTAACGCAGGGTCTGTGCACCGACGTTATCCGGATGTGCAGACGGAAATCCTCATCATGTTCAATGCCAAAACTCTCACCGTTGGTGATAAGCGATGGCTATTTCTGGCGCTTCTCAAAGACTTCCTTGACGACGGGAAGAGCAGAGAACGCGTTCGGCCAGCCCGCATAGAAAGCGATGTGCGTCACAACTTCGGACGCCTGTGGTTGTGTCAGACCGTTGTCCATGGCACGGTTCAGGTGATACGTGATCTGTGCGACCTGGCCCGAAGCAATCAGTGCACTCACCGTCACAAGGCTCCGGTCACGAGGTGCGAGCGCAGGCCGCAGCCACAAATCGCGGAAGAGCAGGTCGGTGGTGTTCTGAACAAGACCCGGCGAGACTTGCCCGAAGTTGTTGCTCACCTGGGTGGCTCGCTTCGCCTCAGCATCTTCGTTTAGCGGTATAAGTTTGCCTGTCGCGGGTGGAAGTTGGTCGATTCCAATTTTGCGTTGATGAAAGATGTCCTTCGCCACAGCAATGGCGGACATAGCATTTGCCCATCCTGAGTAGAACGCAAGGTGAGTAATGATCTCCGAGAGCTCGCTGGGTTTCACGCCATTGTCGAGTGCGAGCGCAAAATGAAACGGCATCTCGATCGTTTGGATGCGCGCTATGAGAGCAGCCACGGTCACAATGCTGCGGTCCCGCGGGGACACTTCCGGGCGCTTCCACAAGCCGTTAAGGAGCGGTCCTTTCGTGTAGTGCTCTAGCGCAGGCGATACCGCTCTCACATCGTCATAGCTCAATACTGAAGGCAGCATGTTCGATTTTCTTGTCTCTGTCATCTTGTTCTCCTGGGCAGGGGCGGCGGGTGCTTCCCACAATGCGGCGACGTTAGTAGTGCTCCCATGTGACGGACCAGTGTTCGTCCGACCGAGCGGACCGGATGATGAGGTGTCCGTCTGCGGTGAATTCGAACTTACGAGGCAGGTCTTTGCCGACCAGCAAATCGCGTGTAACCGATCCCTGCACGTGGTGCGTCACCCTGCGCGTGATCTCATCGACTTCGTAACTGCCGAACGAGGCCTCATACCCGTTCAGCACGTACTCGTTCGATAGAGTGTTCGCTGACTCTGGATACATCAACTGCACGGACATGTGCCCATCACGCGTGTAGATCATGCCTTTCGGCTGCGGGATAGGCGCGGACTTTCCATCGGGACCTGGCGCATCGATGTGCACTAGATGCCAAGCCCCAATGAGCTTCTCCTTCGCTCCGCCGCTACCATTGATCTTCTTCTCAGATTGGGCATGCACGAAGATAGAGAAAGCCATGGCAGCAACCAACGTGAAGCCATAGATGGCCTTGGTCGGAATTCGCGTCCTTTGAGCGCCGCTCATCGGCCCACCAGCTGTTCATGAAACTTCGAATAGCGAGCCCCTTCAAGCTTGACCTTCGAGGAAGCTTCTTCCAGGGCGTGCACATCCTCTGCCGTCAGCTCTACGCTTGCTCCGCCGAGGTTCTCTTCGAGACGCGAAAGCTTGGTCGTGCCGGGAATGGGAACAATCCAAGGCTTCTTCGCAAGCAACCACGCAAGAGCAATTTGTGCGGGCGTTGCCTTTTTCTTCTTTGCAAACTCGGTAATCACATCGACCAAAGCCTGGTTAGCCTTGCGATTGTCCGCACTAAACCGCGGCACAGTGTTGCGGAAGTCGGTACTCTCGAACTTCGTCTCAGCGTCGATTTTCCCGGTCAAGAAACCCTTACCAAGCGGGCTGAACGGAACGAAGCCAATGCCGAGTTCCTCAAGCGTAGGCATCACCGTCTTTTCCGGTTCCCTCCAGAACAGCGAGTATTCGCTCTGAAGGGCGGCGACGGGCTGCACCGCGTGGGCGCGACGGATCGTCTTCGCACTCGCTTCTGAAAGGCCGAAGTGCTTTACCTTGCCTTCTTGGATAAGCTCCTTCACCGCTCCGGCTACATCTTCAATCGGAACGTTGAGGTCGACGCGATGCTGATAGTAGAGATCGATGGCATCCACCTTGAGCCGCTTGAGCGATGCCTCGGCGACCTGCTTGATGTGCTCGGGCCGGCTATTCAAAGCGCTCCACTTCCCGCCGTCATCAGGATTCGCCTCCCAGCCAAACTTCGTCGCGATCACCACGCGGTCGTGGAACGGGGCAAGAGCTTCACCGACAAGCTCTTCGTTCAGAAGAGGGCCATAGACTTCAGCCGTGTCGAAGAACGTGACGCCGCGCTCTACCGCAGCATGCAGCAGGGAGGTCATTTCCTTCGTGTCTTTCGGAGGCCCATAAGACCAGCTCATCCCCATGCAGCCAAAACCCAGGGCTGATACTTCCAGTCCGCCCGTTCCCAATTTGCGTTTCTGCATAACGATTCTCCTAAGCTCTGTTGAAAGTTCTGTTGAATGCCCGCCCGAAACTTGACCGCGAGTACTGGTGGTCGCAGATCGAAGTCACGGGCCTGACAAAAGACTAGGCTTCTATCGTTCATGACACAAGACCGTTGCCATCGCAAGGAGTTATGAGTAGAATTCATGAATCATGAGGAACGATTTAGGAGTACTTTCAGCATTCGCAATTGTTGCGGGAGAACGTAGCTTTACCCGTGCCGCCATACGGCTAGGCGTCTCGCAATCTGCGCTCAGCCATTCCATTCGGGGTCTCGAAAAGAGGCTAGGTCTTCAGTTGCTCGCGCGGACCACACGAAGCGTCTCCCCCACAGCCGCCGGGACCGCACTTCTCCAGGATCTCGCGCCCGCCCTAGAGCGGATCGAGCGAGCTGTAGCTGAAACGAGAAAGCAAAGGGAGAGTCCGGCAGGCCGAATTCGACTCATCATCCCGCGAACAGCTACGCAAATGGTGATTCTGCCGAAGCTCGCTCGGTTCGCACGCACCTACCCTGAAATCGTCTTGGAGGTTACCTCTTCCAATGACCCGGTCGATCTTGTAGCGGGGGAGTACGACGCCGGTGTTCAGCTTGGCGAGTTCATCCAACGGGACATGATTGCCGTTCGGGTCACCCAAGAGATGCGTCTCGCGGTCGTCGGATCGCCGCAGTATTTCAAGTCACGCAATATTCCCCGAGATCCTCAAGACCTCAAAGATCACTCCTGCATAGGTTTTCGCTTTAACAACGGTCTCTATCGGTGGGAGTTCGAGAAAGGCCGTAAGGCACTGACGGTCAGCCCCCAGGGGCCCGCGTCCTTCGATGATCCGGACTTGGTAATCCAAGCAGTGTTGAAGGGCGTAGGAATTGGAACGGCGATGGAAGAAACTCTCAGGAGCATGATTTCAGAGGGACGCTTGATTCAAGTCTTGAGAGATTGGTGCCCAACATTCCAGGGCTATTTTCTTTACTACCCGAGCCGTCGAAATCAGCCTGCTGCTCTGTCCGCCCTGATTGACACACTCCGACTATCGGATTGAACGTCCGTCCTCCTGCTCTTTCTAGTCGTTTGCTATTACCGATAAGCGCTCCTCTCGTCATCAAGGAACCAATGGAACGTAGCCAGCGACGGGTCCGTGTTTGACGGCCCCATCACCGATCGAAGGTCATTTTTCGCCCGGCCTCTGCCGTGTGAAAGCACACCAGAAATTATGGTCCAATAAGGGTCCACGAACTGTTTCCCAGGGTCATTAAAACGTTTTTGTAGCGCCATCCGTGCCGCGTGTTTTCAGTCAGTTACGGTTGAAGATTTCGCTGTCACCGACTAAGCTGCGCCACCACAAGGAGGCCTGATGTTGTATTTGTCAGGCCACAACGATCCGGATACGAGGGACGTGGCGGAAGTGTCTGAATTCTTGCGTCCCGGCGATGCTCGGCATTCCTTGCCGGACAGAGCCGAAGGTTGGTGGTTCAAATCCATCCCCGCAACCAATCCTAAACCTCCACATGTTCTCGGAAATGTCATTACCGATACTTAGCCAAAACACGATGGTGGACGCGCAAATAGCTAATCTCGCTATTTTCGATTACCATAGATTGTGAAAATAGCGCGGAACGCTATTTTCGACCCTAAGAAGGCGGATGTGTACAACGCTGCCAACATTCCCGGCAAGAAAGTATCGCAGGGCAGTTATTTAGCTGAAATCGAAATCTTTCTGAACGATTTCGATCCGAATGCGGCGCGGCTTGAGCTCTGTGCGGACGGAATCAACGGCAGCGCCCCCTTCCGACAGGAGATGAAGGGCGTTCGCCAACTGGCCGACGTCTCGGGTGGCTACGTTTACAGCGCGGCAAAGTAAGGACCGGCTCTGGAAATACCAGACTTAAGACCGCGCAAACTGGAACCTTCTTGCGGAGCCCGGACCCATCTCTAGAGATTCGACTCGCTGTGTGAGGAGCCGAAACCCGCGCCCATTAAGTCATTCCATCCTGCTAAGATGATCCTCCGGGGGGGAATACATGCTAAATCTGTCAACCATAGTGAGTCAGTTACAAGCACAACGCAAGCAGGTCCAATCTGAGCTCGGTCGCCTGGACGCAGCAATCAGTGCGCTTCGGGGATCAGACACCGGCAACGGTTCGGGGACAATTCGAGTTGCTTCTTCCAGACCACGCCGCACCCTGTCCGCAGCAGGCCGTAGGGCGATTAGTCTCGCACAGAAAGCACGCTGGGCGAAGAGAGCTGCAAGTGGGCAGGCAGGTACAACGAAGCCTAAGCGTACGATGTCAGCCGGTGCTCGTAGGAAGATTGCAGCCGCCCAGAGGGCACGATGGGCAGCGTGGAAGGCGAAGCAGAAGAAAGCGGCTTAGACCACTGGAAGCAGCCATATTGCACAACGGCCCGCCCAGGCAGATTAGCCGAGGCGGGCTTCGGTGTTGGTGGAGAAGAAAGTCCCGTTCGTTAGCAAGATGACTGTCTCGTAAGGTAACCAAGGAATTGCTTACCGAGCTTGACCGAGGCAGTAGGAACTCAAGCGGTGACAAGGCCGACTGACTGCCAATCAGTCGACAACCGCGGTTTTCCTGGAGTTTTGGGCAATCCTGGATTGAACCCTAGTAATGAGACACTCGGAAAAGGCACACTGTGCAGGGAAAGGAACTGCAAGTGGCAAAGAAACGAGTGGGGCGGTACCCGAAGGAATTCCGCCGCGTGACAGTGGAGCGGCTAAAGAGCTGCGATAACATCGTGGCGCTCTTGCGAGAACTGGGCGTGCATCGGCGCCTGCTTTACAAGTGGCGAGACCAACTGGAGGCGGCCGAGATGCCCGAGGGATCTCTGTCGCAGAACTCACGGGAATCCACGCTGCGCAAGGAGGTCCATCAGCTGAAGCGGTTGCCGGCCGACAAGGCGGTGGAAGTCGATTTTTTCAAAGGTGCCTTGCAAAAAGTCGAGGCTCGACGCCAGCGGAGCGGAAACTCTGGCGAGAAGGCATCTACGACGAGGTGCGGGAAGTGATGCCGATGCAAGGCAGCATGAGTGTCGAGCGGATGTGTCAGTTAGCGCAGGTGAGCCGGGCGGGGTTGGCATTCGGAAAGAGACCAGCTCCGGAATTTCAACGCGAATCGACGGCTGCCGTAGGGCCAACAGCAGGCTGACGAAAACCTCGGCTTAGATTGAAGGCTGTGTTTACCAAACCGACGTGAGAGAACGCCTGAGGAAAATTGCCTAGCAAACGCTTTGCTACTGGATCATATTCTTCGGAAAGTAGCCCGACATCGTTACGAATATCCAGCAGGCGTTGAAATATCCGGACTGCATCTTCATGGCGGCCTTGCAACAGATAATTGTCCGCCAACCAGAAAGTGCAGGCGAGAAACTTGCCCTCGCCGTGCGGTATACCATCGACGGCGGGGTCTTGCGTGTACCGCCCGACAAAGCCATTGTCCATGAGATGTGTTTCAATGGCTTTAACAGTACCGATTACGCGCGCATCGTCCGCTGGGAGGAAGCCGACCAGAGGCATCATGAGGAGACTGGCGTCGAGGTGTTTCGAGCCGAAATACTGCACAAAGGAATTGAGGCCCGCATCGAAGCCTTGCCGGCAAACCTGTTCGTGGATGGTGGTCCGAAGCGTCTCCCATCGCGCGATATCTCCCGAGAACCAGCCCTGCTCTGCGGATCTGATCGCGCGATCGACGGCAACCCACGCCATCATCTTGGAGTGAACGAAATGCCGGCGCGGACCGCGCATTTCCCAAATGCCCTCATCGGGGCGACCCCATGCGGTCTCAAGGAATTCAAGCAGCAGCTGTGCCACGTCTTCACCTTCGTCCTTCGGCGGCTTGAGCCCTGCTTGGCGACATTGAAAAAGAGTATTGGCCACCTCTCCGAAAATATCCAATTGAAATTGCTTGTAAGCAGCGTTGCCGGTCCTTACAGGTGCGGATCTCTCGTAGCCTGAGAGCCACGGCAGTTCCAGCTCCGTGAGCCTGCGTTCGCCGCGAAGGCCATAGACGATGTTGAGTTCTGAAGGGCTACCGGCGACGGCTCGCAAGAGCCATTCACGCCACTCTCGCGCTTCAGCGTGATATCCGGCACCGAGCAGGGAGTGTAGGGTAAGCGTTGCATCACGCACCCAGCAAAAGCGGTAGTCCCAATTTCGCACGCCGCCCAGCAACTCTGGAAGCGAAGTCGTAGGCGCTGCCGCGATCCCGCCTGTGGGCAAAAATGTCAAGGCTTTCAGGGTGATCAGCGAGCGCAACACCGCGTCCCGCCACTTGCCGTGATAGGAACAGCGATCAGACCATTCCAGCCACCAGTTCTGCGTGTCTTGAATAGCTTTATCAATGTTCATCGGTAAAGGTTCATCCTGGTGTGAGGGATACCAGGTAAGATCAAACGATGCCTTCTGTCCTTCAGCCACCGTGAACGTTGCGACGGTTTTGAAGTTTTCCCCGCGAAGCGGCACTTGGGTGCGCAAACTGAGCTTATCCGGACCAGCAATTGCGGAGATTCCATGATCGGTACGTCGAACCCAGGGCACCACCGAACCGTAGTCGAATCGAATCACCAGTTCGAGGTTCATTCGGACCTGTCCTGTGGTACCGACGACCACCCGCAGAAGATCTGGCATTTCATTGCGAGGCGTCATGCAGTCGATGAGCGTGACCGATCCGCTTTCGGTGTCAAATTCGGTCTCGAGAATAAGCGTTCCTTCGCGATAGCGTCGCCGAATACTTCGGATCGGTTCTGAGGGTGAGATGGACCAATGCCCGTTGTCAGCAGTTCCGAGGAGCGCCGCGAAACAGGCAGCGGAATCAAAGTGTGGAAAACAAAGCCAGTCGATCGAACCCTGTTTTGAAACCAAGGCTGCTGTGTGGCAGTCGCCGATCATGGCGTAATCTTCGATAGGGATGGACAGGAGTCGCCCTCCGTCAAAATCGAATCGGATTGGTTCGAGACTCTTATTAGAACATGTAGTTCGTCTCGAGGATTATCCGACGTGCACCAATAGCGAGACACTAACAAAGACAAGGTTCTTCATACCGAAGCTCCGATCAAGACTGCATGGTTTAAATGCGACCGAGAACGAGGAGAATAACAACGATCAAAAGGATCAGCCCCACTCCTCCGGTCGGGTAATAGCCCCACTCTCTGCTATGCGACCATGTTGGGAGCACACCTAAGAGTGCTAAGACGAGAATCACGATCAATATAGTTCCAAGCATGTTTTCACTCCTTGCTTTCCACGCAAACGAGCGTCTGTGGGCAAGCTCCTGACTCAAGAGGTAGGCCGTCTGGTTTGACGGATCAGCTTGTTCTCTCCAGGCATCTCTACTTGGCATAACGACTGGGAGTCCCGCCCGGAAAGGGGCTGGCACGAGCGCTTTTGAGACTGTCCCGCTTCGCAAAAGAGCCAAAAGAGGACAGCCCGAGGCCGTCATCCCTCAAGTGAGTCAGGAGACTCTGGCGGCAACGATTGGTACAATCCGCTCACGAGTGAATTTCTTCATGAACAAATTCAGAAACCTTGGCTTCATTGTAAGCGTCCGGAGTAGACCGCGTCGACGAGCTGTATGGGGCAGTACAAGTGTCCACAAAGGGATGATGTGGACACTGTGCGGCGTGAACAGTTCTTCGAGATCGCTGGTCACGCTAGATCAAGTCCGGTAGTTCCTCGCGCGGAATCAGCAGACGGATGGATCGAGCCTGGCCTCGTGTTCGCTCGATAAGGCCATGAGTTTCGAGCGTCGAGATCATTTGATGCACGGAAGGCGGGGAGACTCGAAAGTATTGTTGCATTTCGGACTCCGCAGGTGGGCACCCGTGGATTTTGTCGTAGTAGTAAATGAAGGCCAGGTACTGCCCTTGCTTGTCGGTATAGGGTTTCTTCATCGCTGGTTAAGACCGGAATGCCTGCAGAGTTCTTCACGATAACCTTAACCTTCTTGTCTAAGCTGCGGGTTGGATTGCCGACGGTACGCTGGCGGCGATGTTCCAAGGCAGCAACTCCTCGATGCGAGTGATGGGGTGGTCGGCAATGCGCGTCAGGACCTCGCGCAAGTACGCTTCCGGATCGATCCCGTTGAGTTTTGCTGACCCGATCAAACTGTAGATGGCAGCAGCACGCTCGCCGCCTGCGTCGGAGCCGGCGAACAAGTAGTTCTTGCGACCCAACGCGACGGCGCGCAAAGCCCGTTCGGCCGCGTTATTATCGATCTCCAAGCGACCGTCATCGCAATACCGTGTCAGTGCCGGCCACAGTCCGAGGGCGTAGCGGATGGCTGCAGTCGTATCCGACTTGCGGGACAGCTTGGTTAGCGAGACCTCGAACCATTCCTGTAAGGACTGGAGCAAAGGCCGCGCCCGGGTGGTGCGAACCTGTTGCCGCTCGTCCGGTGGTCGGCCCCGGATCTCTTTCTCGATGGCATACAGATCTGCGATTCGTTCCAGAGCCTCGCTGCTGATGGGCGATGCGTGCGCTTGCTCCAAGTCGTAGAACTTGCGCCGAACGTGCGCCCAACAAGCGACTTCCTGAATGCGGCCATCCTCTTTATAGAGCTGATTGAATCCGGCATAGGCGTCGGCCTGCAGCCAGCCCTCAAACTCCCGCAAATGCTGCTGGGGATGTTCGCCCTTGCGATCCGGCGAGTACGCGAACCAAACCGCCGCTGCCGAAGTGTCACCCGACGGGCGATCATCTCGTACGTAAGTCCACAATCGTCCCGTCTTGGTTTGTCCGTTGCCCGGCGCCAGCACCGGTACCGGCGTGTCGTCGGCATGGAGCTTGCTAGCGGTCATTACATAGCGACGCAGCACTTCGACCAGAGGATCGAGTAGTTGACTACTCCCGCCTACCCAATCGGCCAGCGTCGAGCGTTCCAACTCGACTCCGCTACGGCTATAGATCTCGGCCTGGCGATACAGGGGAAGATGATCACAGTACTTTGAGACCAACACATGAGCCAGCAGTCCCGGGCCGGCCAGCCCCTGCGCAATCGGCCGGCTCGGCGCCGGCGCTTGCACGATCTGTGCACAGGTCCCGCAACTCAGCTTCGGTCGTACATGCCGAATGACATGAAAGTGTGCCGGCACATACTCCAACATCTCCGAGACATCTTCCCCCAGCGGACGCAGCTTCCCGCCGCATCCCGGACACGCTTGCTCTTTCGGTGCATGGGTATGCGTCACTCGCGGCAGGTGGCTGGGCAGCGGCCGTCGCCGCGCCGCTTTCTTCTGCGCCGGAGTAACATCCGCTGTCTGAGCTGGTGCGCTTTCCTTCGCTGGCTCGCTCTCCGCCTCTTGTGCTTGCTCCAGATCCTCCAGTCGCAGTTCCAACTGTTCGATCTGTCGCTGCAGCTTCTCCGACTTGCGTCCGAACTGCATCCGCTGCAACTTGGCCAGCAGCAACTTCAGATGCTCGATCTCACTCTCCCGCGACTGCAGTCGCTGCGCCGTCGTGCAATAGCGCTCGTGGGTTTCCACCAACAGCGCGCGTAACGAATCTGCATCCAGAGTATTTAGATCAGGAAGGATCGCGTGCGGCACAACCATGCCGCGAGTATGCCATGATCTCTACTTCTGTCGACGACAAAATTATCGATGTTATCCACAGTGCACCTACACTGACATCTGCGGCGTCCACGTGCGCTCCGGTCGTCGCCAGTCGATACCTTCTAACAGCATCGATAACTGCGCTCGCGTCAATCCCACCGTGCCACTGCTTGCTTGCGGCCACACAAAGCGCCCGCGTTCCAAACGTTTCGAAAATAGACAGAGCCCATCGCCATCGAACCACAACACCTTGATCAGGTCGCCGCGCCTTCCACGAAACACAAATACGTGCCCCGAAAATGGCGCCTGTTCCAACTTGGTCTGCACCAAGGCGCTCAACCCGGTGAAACCGCGCCGCAGATCGGTCACGCCTGCGGCAATCCAAATCTGCGTGTTGACTGGAGCCGTGATCATCGTTGCAGACACTCCAACAACACACGCAACAACACCGGATCGGTGCTACCTTCTATGCTCACTTGCGCATGATTGAGTCGGATGTGAATCGTGCCCGCCGAGGATGATGGCGTTGCGCCAGGCGCACGATGTAGAGTTCTCAAACGCGGAGAACTCTCCCGAGTTACTCTAACCGGCAACAGGTTGACTCCGGCGCGTTCCCTCAATCGACCTGCTCGATACTGCCTGCGCCAGTTGAAAACCAGGTTGGCGTTGACTCCGTGGGCTCGCGCTACCAGTGCTACCGATGCCCCCTCCGCCAACGTCTCTTCGACAATCCGTCGCTTCTCTTCCAACGACCGGTACTGCCGTTTCGGTGGCACGGGTTGAGTGTAAGTGTCCATCATCGCTCCAAGTGGACACTATCGCTTGTGTCCACATCGAGAGCATGCCTTCCAATTACACTTCTGTCCAGACGGCCACGACCGGACGCTTACGCTTCATTCACTACAACGGTGGATTGCAGGTGCATAGCTCGCTAACTATTGCCCTGCACGAGTAGCTCAGAGCCGGCTCGCCTAGCCACCATCATCGTTCTCCGTCCGAAGGCGACCACGTCCATAGAACATCTTGCGGGAGTGTTCAATTTTGAACAGACAGACGTTCATCGGTTGCTTAAGGTTTTTGACGAGAGCTGAAGTGTGTCTCAACTCGCAATCAGGCCGCGTTTGTTGTCTCTAGCGTGTTATGTGCGTCGGGCAACGGCAACCCAAGCCCAAACGTAACTATTCACAGGAGATGGCAATGGAATCCCCCACTGTGTTGTGCGTCGACGACCGTCCACAAGTGTCGGAGCTTCGCAAAGCGACTCTGGAATCTCACGGTTATTCCGCAAAAATCGCGTCGAGCGGCTACACCGCGGTGAAGATGTTGGAGGAAACGTCGGTGGCCGCGGTTCTGCTGGAGTACAAACTGGACGGCATGGACGCGGAAGCCGTAGCCTGCCATATCAAGCAACGGTTTCCCAACCTGCCGATCATCCTGCTTTCCGCGTACTCCGAGTTGCCAGAGCGAATCCTGTGGTTGGTGGATGAATACGTGATGAGGAGCGAACTGCCGGAAGGGCTGGTGCGGATCATCGAACGAGTGACGCAATCGCACAGGCTCGCACTGCGATCTAACGAACCGGGTCAGCGTAGCAGGGCAGCAGCATAGGGACTATGCTCCTCGCCGGCGACGGCGCCGGTTCCGTACGGTTTTCCAACGCGGTTCTCGAGTTCGGGTGAAACCGCTCCATGTGGATTCGAATATGCGCGGGCTCGGGCGGACTGGTCGCATCGTAGACGCTTCGATACGCAGCAGAAGTGGGGAAGGCACAAACATCGTAGGCCGCACCGCAATGCGGCGTCCTGCGGAGAGCAAGAGTCCGTCATAAGACGTTGATGTCAGATCGGACTTCCGAGGAGGCAAGTCTAATGGCCCGCGCTCAAAGAATTCCAGCACAGAGGGATTTGGGCGGCGATTTGCTGACCATGCCGATCGAATTGGTGAAATCCCAGTTGGGAGCCTCCGGGGAGGGTCTCAGTCAGGCCGAAGCGCAAGCCCGGCTGGAGAAGTGTGGTTTCAACGAACTGCCCGAAGAAAAAGTCAACCCTCTCCTGAAATTCCTTTCTTATTTCTGGGGCCCCATCCCGTGGATGATCGAGGTAGCTGCCATTCTTTCTGCTGTAGTGCACCATTGGGAGGACTTCGGCATCATTCTGGCACTGCTCTTGATGAATGCCGGGGTGGGTTTCTGGGAAGAGTTTCAGGCGGGTAACGCCATCGCCGCACTCAAGGCGACCCTCGCCTTACAGGCAAGGGTCAAGCGTGCTGGGGCCTGGACAACAATCCCTGCGCGGGAGCTGGTGCCGGGCGACTTGATGCGCATTCGGATCGGCGACATCATTCCCGCGGATGCCCGTCTGCTGGAAGGCGACCCGCTACAGGTAGATCAATCTGCTCTGACCGGAGAATCCTTGCCGGTCACGCGCAATTCGGGAGACGCCGTGTACTCCGGCTCGATTCTCAAGCAGGGAGAGATCGATGCCCTGGTCTATGCCACCGGGCAGAATACCTATTTTGGCAAGACGGCGCACCTGGTGCAGACGGCGCACACAGTAAGCCACTTCCAGCGAGCCGTGTTAAAAATCGGCGACTACCTCATCGTCATTGCGGTCGCTCTGGTGACTCTCATTCTCGCTGTGGCCTTGTTCCGCGGCGACAGAATGCTTACGACCCTGCAGTTCGCGCTGGTCTTGACGATCGCTGCGGTCCCCGTGGCCATGCCCGCTGTGCTCTCGGTGACGATGGCGGTGGGCGCCCGAACCCTGGCACGCAAGAAAGCCATCGTCACCCGGTTGGCTGCGATGGAAGAGTTGGCCGGGATTGATGTTCTCTGTTCGGACAAAACCGGTACTTTGACGCAGAACAAGCTGACACTGGGCGATGCATTTTGCGTGAACGGGGTTCGGCCGGAAGAAGTGGTCCTCGCCGCGTCGCTCGCTTCCCGGGCCGAAAACCAGGACCCCATCGACCTGGCTGTCCTGAGCGGTCTCAAAGACACACATGCTCTGGACAGCTACCAGATCGTGCACTTCCAGCCTTTCGATTCAGTACACAAACGCACAGAGTCTACTGTCGAAGGGCCGGAGAAAATTCAGTTTCGAGTCACAAAGGGCGCGCCCCAGGTGATTCTCGACATGGCGGCCGATGCCGGGGAGGTACCAGGGGAAGTCGAGAACGCAGTCAATGAATTTGCGGCTCGGGGCTTTCGCTCTTTGGGTGTGGCTCGCACCGATGAGAAAGACCATTGGCGGTTTCTGGGTGTTCTGCCCTTATTCGATCCGCCACGGGAAGATTCGAAGAGCACAATCGCGACCGCTTCACAAATGGGCGTGAAGGTGAAGATGGTTACTGGCGACCAGATCGCCATTGCCAAGGAGATGGCACGCCAGCTTGGCTTGGGCCAGAACATCGTGGACGCCTCCATTCTTGCGGAGAGCAAGCATTACGAGGCTGGCCAGCTAGAGCAAGCCATCGAGCAGGCCGACGGCTTTGCTCAGGTCTTTCCGGAACACAAGTTTCACATTGTCGGTGTGCTGCAGAAGGAAAAACACATCGTAGGCATGACCGGCGACGGCGTAAACGACGCTCCGGCGCTCAAATTGGCTGACGCCGGAATTGCGGTTTCCGGAGCCACCGATGCTGCTCGCGCCGCTGCCGACATTGCCCTCCTCAACCCCGGCCTGTCTGTGATCATTGATGCCATTAAAGAAAGCCGAAAGATGTTCCAGCGCATGAACAGCTATGCCATCTATCGCATTGCCGAAACGATCCGGGTGCTGCTGTTCATGACGCTGTCGATTCTCGTATTCAACTTCTACCCAGTTACCGCGGTGATGATCGTTTTGCTGGCGATTCTGAACGATGGAGCGATTCTTTCCATTGCCTATGATCGAGTGCAGTACGCAAGTCGCCCAGAGGCGTGGAATATGCATTTGGTGCTCGGCATCGCCACGGTCTTGGGCGTCGCCGGTGTCGTTGCTTCTTTTGGACTCTTCTATTTGGGGGAACGGGTCTTCCATCTCAACCGTGAAGTGATCCAGTCGTTCATGTATCTCAAGCTGTCTGTCGCTGGTCACCTCACGATCTTCGTCACGCGAACCCGGCGGGCTTTCTGGTCAATTCGGCCGGCGCCGATCCTCGTGGCAGCAGTGGTCGGAACTCAGGTGATCGCGACACTCATTGCCGTCTATGGGATTTTCATGGCCCCGATCGGATGGGGTTGGGCACTCTTCATTTGGGGATATGCTCTAGCCTGGTTCCTCGTGAACGATCGCATCAAGCTGGCAGCCTACCGGGTGTTTGACCCTCAGGAAAGGGGCTTGCTCGGAAGGCTCGGCATGTTAGCGAAACATGAGGCCAACGCTATTTCGTAAGGATGATGGTAGATACGACTTTATTGCTGACAAGATCCTTCGAGGTGCGCACTTCGTATGCCGCAAATTAAATCTATTCTTTGCCCCGTCGATTTTTCAGAGTTTTCAGTCAATGCGTATGAGTACGCACAGTCGCTCGCATGGCACTACAAGGCACAGTTGTTCTTGCAGCACGTTTTGTACTCTCTGAAGCCCTTCGGTTTTTGGGACATTTATCCAGACTCTTATGAAGAAATCTGTCGGAAACGTCGCGCAGACGTTGAGCAGCAGCTCCAGGAGTTTGCCAAATGCCACACGCGGACCGAGATTCGGCCACAATGCTTCGCGCAAGATGGGTCGGTGACGGATCTGATCCTCTCTCTGGCTGAATCGCAGGCAGTGAATCTGATCGTGATGGGAACTCACGGGTTGCGAGGAATTGATCGGCTGATGCTGGGATCCGTGACAGACAGGGTACTGCGACGGGCGCGGTGCCCGGTCTTAGCGGTACGAAAGCCTGCACATCATGTCACAAGCTCCGTGAACGATCCGGAGCCAGTCCACCTAAGAAAGATGCTCCTTTGTACAGATTGTTCAGCCCATGCTCATCACGCCTCGGAGTACGCGGTCTCGATGGCCAAGGAGTACGGCGCTGAGCTTACGCTGCTGCACGTGCTGGAAGATGTCCCGGGGTTGACAGACCTTCAAACCGCAACTGAGAAGGTGGTGAAACAGCTGGAAGAATCCATTGCGCCTAAAACGCGCGAGGCGTGCATCGTCAACGTGATGGTACGGACCGGCAAGCCATACCAGCAGATCATTCAACTCGCCCTTGAAGCACAAACCGACCTGGTGATCATGGGAGTGCGGGGGCGCGGTGCGTTGGACACGGCAGTCTTTGGTTCCACAATTTATCGAGTCATACAGCTAGGATCTTGTCCTGTGCTCGCAGTTCCTATTTGAGTGACTGCGCTTCAATAGGTCATCACGACCGTGGCACCGAATCTGGGCGAACAATGGTGGGAGCGCTACCTGGCAGGAAACATCAGGATCACAGCTATTTCATGAGAAGTAGGACGATGCCGAGTTTCAGTTCGAGCGCCGAGACTCACCGGAGCTCGGTCGCTCGAAGAGGAACGCACGCGGTGAAGAGAATGTCCGCACGGCCGTGGAATTCAGATCGGTCTTGCCAAGCGAACAATGCGGCATGGGAAATCGTCGTTGGGCGGAGAAGGTAAGTGAGATGTCGAGCGGAGGACTGACATGGTATTCAGCGATGGGGCACTGCTCTCTAAAGTGGCTGTAGGACGGCATTGTCTGCATGACCAATGCCGGGAGCAAACCGGATGAGCACTGAGCGGCCCAAGCTCCAAGGACCAGAGGAACGCAAAATCAGTCTCATCCGCAATCCTGTCAGCCTGATTGGGGCAGCCCTCGCGGCAACCAGCCTCGCGACCATTGCCTTCCTATTCTTTGTAAACTTCGTCTCCGTTCGACCGAATCCTTACATTGGCGTTCTTCTCTTCATGGTAGCCCCAGCCTTCTTGATTCTGGGCCTTCTGCTCATCCTCCTCGGATTGCTGCTGGAAAGGCGGAGAAGGCGCAAAGGAAAGCCGGGGGTGATTCCGCGGTTTCCCAGGATTGACCTCAACGTCCCGGCGCAGCGCAACGCATTTACCTTTTTTGTTAGCTGCGCTGCTGTGTTCGTGCTGATAAGCGCCATGGGCAGCTACCGTTCCTACGAATTCACAGACTCGGTGCAGTTCTGCGGGCAGACCTGTCACACGGTTATGCAACCTGAGTACACCACCTACTTGCAGTCGCCCCACGCCAGAGTTGAGTGCGTTGAGTGCCACGTCGGGCCCGGCGCTGGATGGTATGTGCACTCCAAGCTTTCCGGTTCCTATCAGGTCTATGCCGCAATCTTTCATAAGTACCCGCGGCCGATACCGACGCCCGTCGCGAATCTGCGCCCGGCCCAGCAAACCTGTGAGCAATGCCACTGGCCAAGGAAGTTCTACGGAGCGCAGCTCAAAGTCTTTTACCACTATGGCGACGACGAAAAGAACACACCTCGCCAGATCCGCATGCTGATCAACACCGGCGGAGCCCAACCGAATACTGGCCTCCCGGCTGGTATCCACTGGCACATGAATATCGAAAACCGCATCACCTACATTGCAACCGACGCGCAACATCAGGTGATTCCGTGGGTCCAATCCAGGGACATGCAAGGCAGGACCGCAGTGTACATGGCGAAGGACTCCAGCCTGACACCAGAGCAGATCGGAAAGGCAACCAAACATCTGATGGACTGCATTGACTGCCACGACCGCCCGAGCCACATCTTCACGCCGCCGGATCGTTCCGTGGACGACTCCTTGCTGGCGGGGCGAATCGACCGATCACTGCCTTTCATCAAGCAACAAGGGGTTTTGGCGCTCACCAAGAGCTACAACACCACTGACGAAGCGTTGCGAGGAATCGCTGCGGACATACAGCGGTTCTATAGCACCAAGTACGCTGACGTGTACGCCAGCCGGGGAACCCCGATCCAGGCTGCGATTGCTGATCTTCAGCACATCTATCAATCCACGATCTTTCCCTACATGAAAGTGGATTGGCGGACGCACCCCAACAACATCGGTCACTTCTACACGCCGGGCTGCTTCCGATGCCATGACGGGCAGCACGTCAGCTCAGATGGCAAGGTGATCCCAAAGGACTGCGATACCTGCCACACGGTGCTGGCTCAGCTGCAGAGCGGCGTGCCGCTGATCAAGCACGAAGAAGGAATTCCATTCGAGCATCCAGTGGACATCGGGGATCTCACCCAGGTGTCCTGCAGCGATTGCCACAATGGCGGGGTGGGGCCGTAAACGTGCAACCAGATGAAGAGCATGATGAAGCAAGTGATTCTTATTGGAGCACTGGCTGCCGCTTGCTTTGCTCAGAATGACGCGGACACCATCATCCGCCGTTCGGTCGAGGCCAATGCGGCCGATTGGAAAGCGGCTCCTGACTATGACTACTTGGAGCGTGACGTGCAACAAGGTGGAGGAACCAGGACATACGAAGAGCTCATGATTCTCGGTTCTCCCTATGAGCGACCGGTGGCCGTGAACGGCAAGCCGCTGTCAGCGGAGCAGCAAGCGCAAGAACAACAAAAGTATGAGGCCGCTATCGTCGAACGCCAAAGAGAATCTGAACAGGAACGGGCAAAGCGTATCGCGAAGTACGAAAAAGAGCGCAAGCGCGATCACCTCATGATGGAACAGGTGACGAGGGCCCTCGACTTCAAGCTCCTAGGCGAACAAACACTGGGGCCGTACAAGGTTTACGTGCTTAAAGCGACTCCTCGTCCCGGCTATGAGCCCCCCAATTACGAGGCTGAGGTGTTGACGGGCATGGAAGGCAAGCTCTGGATCGATGAAAAGACTTTTCAGTGGGTTAAGGTTGAAGCCAGAGTCATACGCCCGGTTTCAATTGGAGGTTTTCTCGCGCAGGTGGAACCCGGCACACACTTCGAACTACAAAAGATGCCCGTGGCGGAAAATATCTGGCTTCCTAAGCATTTTGCCATGAAATCTCAGGCCAAAGTCCTCTTCTTTTTTACACGGAAATCGCGAGCGGACGAGATGTATTACGGGTACCACAAAGCCGGTCCAAGTCAAGCAGGCAACGGTGGAAAGTGAAAAGAGCGTTGAAACCCCTCAAGGGTAGTCGAGCGCCAACCTAACTACCTACCTTTTTCCTGAAGGCACTGAGCGTTCGGTAAGAACGTAGTGGATATGCGACAGCGGGATAAAATACACCCCATTCTCAAGCGCAGAGACTCTGCTCTTGACCGCCTCGGGGAGTTCTATCGAAAATTCAGAGGGCGATACTCCCACTTCCATGGTGAGCCAAAGCCCTTCGTCCTCGGCTGCTACGATCGTGCCTATAGTTGGCAGAATAGACCACGACAGCTTGATGGCTACCTTCTTGCCTTTGAGTTCTGCGTATTTCGACATTGGTTGTCCCTCCGCAGGTTGCGAAAATTATCGCATCACCCGGCATATAATGGCTGGCAAATCACTCCAAGACGGCACGTTGAAGAGGGGGTTATTGCCGAGAAGCAAGCGTAGCACTACCCAGGAAGTTGCTGAGCCCAGCACCACCGAGCCTAGCACCGGTGCGTGGAGATCTCCCATGACTGCCTCGAGCGCGAACAGCACTGCCGCGAGCGGGGTATTAAACGCGGCTGCAATTGCTGCCGCCGCTCCGACTGGTAGGAGCTCCTTCACCTTCTCGGGTCGCAGTCCCAGATGACGTCCCAGCACCGAGGCAATGCCACCGCCAACTTGGACGGCAGGTCCTTCGCGCCCCAGCGGGATTCCGCTGGCAAGTGTGGCTGAGGTGCAAAAGAATTTCCAAGGACCGTGCCTATGGTAATCACACCTTCGCGGGCGAACAACGCAGCTTTGGTCTGCGGTACGCCGCTGCCTCGAGCGTCCGGAAAGTAGCGGAACAGCGGAACAGCAGATACCCGACGCCCAGCGAGCCCGCAACCGGGGTTAGCACCCGTCGCCAGGCAGCGCCACCCACGGGATAGAGCCGCATTCCCAGTCGTTCAGTGAGCAAGATGAAAGCGACAACCGCCAGGCCCGTCAAGACACCGATCACCAGCATTAGAACAAGGAATACTTGATCCTCACGTTGCCGGAGAGAGGGTATCTGCTGTAACAGCGGGGTCCTCCACCAACTCTTTCCGTCTCCTTGCGGGTATCACTCATCCCGAGAGGTTTCCTCTGCAATGGCGTGCGTGGAACGAGTTCTCAAAGAATCAATCCCGCACCGTCAAGACGGGGCACCGGGCATGACAAAGTACCTGGTGAGGCGTGACCCATGGCAGATGCGCGGAGACCCGAGCGTAGGAAGTACGGTGCGGTCCCATCACAATCAAGTCTGCACCTTGATCTTCAGCCACCTTCAAGATGTGCTCCGCCGGCGCGCCGATCTCCACGATGAATTCTGTTTCCACGGAAAGGGTCGTCTCGCGCGGATGCAGTTGCACAAGGCGCTTCATTGCAGTGTCTCTCTCCGCTTCTCGAGAACCCAACGGAACATCGGTAGGCATCTTGAGAACATGAAGCAAAGTCAGGTGGGCGTGCTCGTGCTCCGCCAGCCCCAGCGCATAGGTAAGCGCTCTAGCCGAACCGGGCAGCAAGTCGGTTGCGTACAGGATTCTCCGCAGCCTCAGTTCCGGCTCCAATTTCGAAGAGACATGTGGCCCTACTGTGAGCACGGGGCAGTACGCAGAGTCAACAATCTCTTCCGCTACCGAGCCGAGCACGAGATTCTTGATTCCACCGCGGCCATGGGTGCCAAGCACGATCAAGTCAATTTCAAGTCTACCGATCAGCTCTGAAAGCACCTCTGAGATGAAGCCTTCTTTGACCAATTCCTGGTGCTTGATTCCCTGGAAGACATCGGACTTTACAAAGTTTGCCATCTTGTTCTCAGCAGAATGCCTGAGGTAAAACGGGTCTGGTGGCTGCACATCGCTAAACTCCTCAGGGACTGCACTCACCGTGTACATGGTGGCGCCGTAACGCCGGGACATGCCAACGGCATACGATAGCGCTGTCTCCGAGCAAGAAGAAAAATCAGTAGCCAACAGGATGTTTTGGAGTGAAATGCCGATTGGGGTGACCTGCGTACACATCGAACACCTCCCTTGAGAAGGCGGTGCCACAACTTGCTTTCGTTCTTTGTAGTTTCCTATAGCCTACGTCAGTTCCATCTGAACGACAGGGTCAACCCTGAAAGCTCGCCGCGATTGCGGACGCCGGTGAGGAAACACGATCAACAGGTCTCCCCGCTGCCTTCGAGTGTTCCCTCTTAATTCTCTCTTTATCACGTATATGCGGCAGTGATCTCAATCACATGCCTGGCCAAAGAGTATAAACGCTTTGAGACGAATCCTCGATTCTCTTCCAGGTACACTGGCCGCGAATGCGAGAACGAGATTAACCACGCCACGTTACCAGCCTGCTGTTACCCGATTTATGCACCGAATCAGGTTGTGCTCAGAGCGAGGTCTCGCCTGATACTGATTGACTCCCTGACGCCGTTTGTGCCGGTTGGTCTTTGAGTTCTGCGAATGCCGCCAGCGCATCGTGCAGGCGGTCGAAGAACCGCGCCGCGCCGATGACCTCCGTCAAGAGGTGCCGGTCTAAGTCTGCCTTCAGCGAGAGAGACACGCGTGCGAGCACCAACACGACGCCGCCGTGAGCCAGTTCCTTGTGAAGTTGTCGCACCACCCGGGCGGCTGTGTAATCCACATTCGTGATCGCTTCGGCATCGACGACCAGCCAGCGCGCGGGCGAAAGAGCTGGCTGAACCAAGCCGCGAACCTCCTCTGCGAACAGGCTGGCATTGGCATAGAAGAGCGCTGCTCCGAAGCGATAGATCACCAACCCCGGCTCCGTTACTGCGCCGGGAACAGCCGGGACCAACTGCCAGGCATCGCCTTCGCTTACGACGAAGACCCCGGTGTGAGGACGGTAGCTGTGCCGCACAACCCGGAGCAGCGACAGCACCATGGCCAGCAGAATGCCCTGCTCAACGCCTACCAGCACCACGACGGCCGCAGTAAACACGGCCAGAGCGTATTCTCCGGGACTCTCGCGTCGAATCTCGCGCAAGCCGCGCACGTCGATTAGACGGACAGCAATGAAAAATACGATGGCGCCCAGCACGCAACGCGGCAAGTATTGCAGAGGCTTGGTCAGAAAGAGCAGGACGAATACGACCGTCATCGCGGTGGCTACCTGGGCAAGCTGGCTCTGACCGCCGGAGCTTTCGACCATCGCGGTTTGAGTAGGGCTTCCGTCCACCACAAACGTCCCGCTCAACGCCGCCGCGGCGTTGGCCGCAGACAGACCGACCAGGTCTGCGCTTTCGTCCAAGTGCTGATGGTGGTGCCCCGCGTAGAAACGTGCGGTAGCCGCGCTCTGGGCAACGATCATGACAAAGCAGGAGCCGGACACGCCGAGCAGGGGCACGGCGTCCTTCCAGTGCACATCGGGCAACCCCAAGTGCGGAAGCCCGCCAACGACCGGCCCGACGATCGTGATGCCGTGCCCTGCGAAATTCCAAGCTGCGCTCGCGGCGATTGCGCTGGCGACAGCAATCAGCGGGCCAGGCACCTTGGGAGCAAACCGGCTGAAGGCAAAGACGCCTGTCACGACCACTGCCGAGATAAGCACGGTCGGGAGGTGAACCTGGGGCAGGCCGCGGAAGACCCCGATGAGCTGTCCCACCGTCCCGTTGGAGTGTACTTCCAGGCCGACCATCTCGCCCAGCACGGCGATGCCTACTTGAAATCCCACTCCGCTGAGAAACCCGATCAGCACAGTCTGCGACAAGAAGTCGGCCAGGAAGCCGAGCTTGAGCACTCGGGCCAGCAGTAGAAATCCGGCGGTGAGCAGAGCGACCGTCGATGCCAGCGCCACATATCTCGCGCTTGCGACGGGCGCCATACCCTCAAGCTTCCCGGCAAGAATGGCAGCGGTCGCCGAATCGGCAGCGACCACCAAGTAGCGCGACGAACCGAAAACAGCAAATGCCAGCAGCGGAAGCAACAGCGTGTAAAACCCCGTGACTACTGGCATGCCGGCAATCTTGGTGTAGCCCAGCGCCTGCGGGATGTTCATCGCCGCCAGTTGGAATCCGGCCAAGGCATCGCGGACCGCTCCCGCGCGAGTAACCGGCCATATGCCTTGAAACAGACGGAGCCAGCCGCCACTCCGCGCTTGCGGTGTGCGTTGGCCGGATTGCAGGCGATCTGGTCCGGGCGGCGGTGTGGCTTGTATACTCATGGTCACTGCAAGATCGTCCTTTCCATACCGAAAGGTTCACACAGTAACGTCTTCCTACTTCTTTCCCTCGGAGTATTGCAAACCGACAAGCCGAGAATAAACACTAAATACGAGATCACTCTTGCGACGGCATATTGTTGCCCACTTCCAAGGGGCATATGGGTAAGAACTGTCTTCTGCAGCAAGAGCATCTTGAAATGAGACGCGAGGACCAGCACCACAATAAAGATCGCGGCTTTGAGAAAAAAGAAGAAGGTTATCGGCAGCCCGCCCAGACTGAATAGTGGTTGAAACAGATAGTGCTGCAATCGCAGTCCAGCATCCCCAAAAGCCGGCGCATACCAGCTTCCGAATACTACGACGGCAAAAAGCACCAAGAGCGAAAGCGCGAGAAACGTGATCAGCCGAAACCGGGATATGTTCATCGCACGCCCTCCTCCTGTGCACAGAGGCTCGTGGTGACGCTTTTGTTCGTGCCCAGTTGACAAGAGTGTCTCACAAGCAGGCGGCCATCGTTCTTATCGACCAGTCCTGTATCGCGTTCCTGATTATGCCTTTCTCAAACACAGATTTGACGGCTTGGCATCAGTTGCAGGCCGAGCCTGCTTGCTACCTCGCGCAGGCTACAAGAACTTCAGAACTGACGCCCTAGCTTGTCAATGTAACCCGGTGGACGGGATTCCAATCTTTGAACGGCAGATATTCCAAGAGTTCAATGGGATGGCAGCCACCCACGATGCTCGGACTGAGTTGCCACAAGCTTTGCCAACCCCAGCACACTGCACGAGAGAACCGAGACGTACCGAATGCGAGGCTCGCTAGGCAGAGCCTGCCTCCGGGGACGAGCAGACGGCGGCCCTCTGACAAGAGTTGCTCTATGAAATCGGGAGCAAGCAGATCGAATACGTAGGTGGAAACGAAGTGGTCGAAACTGTGATCGGGCTCAGGTATGCGTGGGGAACCGTCAGTCTGGTAGACACGCGCACGTCCCGGCCAAGGCTTCAGACGCTGCTGCGCCAGTGAGACCATTGTGCTGCTGATGTCGAGCCCCACATAGCGTGCGTCTGCGGGCAGATCTCTTTGCAATAGGCGGGCGGCGAAAGTCCCCGTTCCACACCCGAACTCGAATACCGAGTGCGCCGAGTCGAAAGCAAGATGCGCGATCAGTTCGCTGATGGCGGGATTTTCGTAAAGGCGTTGCCAATCCTGCCCAGAGCCAAGGTGGTCATAGAAATGCTTCGCCTCTTCAGGGCGCAAGGTAGCGACTCCTTGGCTCTGGAACGCTCACATGCGAATCCTAGCGGCCTCCGCTTTCAGCGGGCCCATTATTGCTCAGACGCCGGGCCTGGCAAACTGATTGTAGAGCCAGGCAAAGACCGCGCCACCGATGAGTCCATCTACCGTTCCGTAGATCGTCCCGATGACAACTTCTGCAATGCTGCGAGTTGCATGGTAGCCGGGGTAGACCGACGACATTGTCTGAAGGAACTGCTGACCATAGTTACCCCAGATCAAATTGGCTACGCCCATCACTAGCATCGCCAATCCCCACAGGATCGCCGACGTCAAGGCTAGGGCTTTGGTATTGAATTTCATCGCTTCCACCTCCAACTAGGTTGCGAGGCCGTCTACGGCCCTGTACGCGACGGTGGTAGAGAAGGGCCACCGCTGTTCTCTTGATCTCATGTTTATGGTTTCGCAAAGAGGGGTTGAGTGCTCGCCTCCGTTCTCCGTTTTGCCAGTTTCGATCGCGCTTCCGTGGCCTCAACCGAGTTAAGATACGGCTCAACCAGCCGACGAAGTTCCTCCGTTGAGGCCCCGGATAGTCCTTTCTCCAAAGGCCATCCACAGCGTTGCTTTCCGCCGACTAGCACGCTTGTTTGCTTGTTCCAGGGTGCCAGCACTATCCAACTCTTGCTCTCCTGAAAACTGTACCCAGGACCTCCGCTTCAGCATGCAACCAGTCTTCCTCCGCATGGCCGTCCTCGCGTCCCCGTTTTTCGTACAGCTCGTAGGCACGCTGACGAATGATGTGGTCAGCGGGCCCCGGCGTCGAAGAATCGGGAATGCCTTCATGCGAGGTGCTCGGAACGGAGGTTACGTTGGAACGTGTTTCCTTCTGAGACGTGACAGCCGGAATATCTCCTTGTGACGCTCTTTTCTTATCATGTCTAGACATGAGTAGCCTCACTTTCGTTTGTCCAGTTTGATCGTGTTATTGTCCCTCGCTGGTAGCGTTGGAGGCCGATACTGCAATCAGCTCCTCCTATAATTTTATGCTTATCCTCACGCTATCAGCATTTCACACTGGCGGATGCATGCCTCTACCAGATCTACATGGGGAAGAAGTTCGATCGGATGTTGCATCGTTTTATCCTTCAATCCGTCGCCAGTCCGCTCCGGATGCAGCGCCTCATTTCTCGAGTTGAGGTCCGCCCCGTATGACCAACACGGGACAGCGCGCATGAGAAACCACATCGTAGGCTGTTGGTCCAGGCAAATGAGCAGCCACTCGCGGAAAGCGAGTACCGCGCACACCCAGCACGATCAGTTCGATCTGTAAATTGCCGGCGGTCTCCAAGATGAATTCGGCGGGCACGCCAAACTCAACGTGGAACTCCGGTGCGACCCCTTCTTCCAATGCCCAGTGCTTTTCCGTCAGGCGCAGGCGGAAAAAGTCGGCAGCCTGCATCCTGGTTGAGAGCGGCTCTTGCCAGACATCCTCGGCGACGTGTAAGAAGAAAAGCGCGGCGTTATATTCCTTGGCTAAAGTGCACGCGTAATGCATCGCCGGCTCGGACTCCGGGGAGAAATCCGTCGCGTAAAGAATGCGCCTCAGCCGGGCCTCTGCTTCCGGGGCTGCCGAGTTCTCTGGCCCAACCATTAACAGCGGACGTAACGCGCACCGCAGGATTTCCTCGGCAATCGATCCCAACAGCATCTTTTCGACCCCGCGTCGGCCATGAGTACCGATCACAATCAAATTGATTTGCTGCTTTTCCGCCATTGCCGAGAGCATCGGCCAAACAACCCCCTGATCGACAAGCACCTCGTGCGAAAGTCCTTTGAGAAGCGGCGTTGCTCGCACCGCGGCCATCTGTTCTTCCGCGTGAGCCCGTATATTTTCCAGGGCGGGGTCTCGCTCGTCCACTGGAATCAAGTCATACGCATCGGGGGGAATCACGTACGCCAGGTATAGTTTTGCGCCAAAGTGTCGGGCGATGGCTGTGGCGTAGGGCAGCGCTGCGGTCGAGGCTGGTGAAAAATCGGTCGCAAAAAGGATACGGTCAAAGAGGATTCGAGTCACGGGTCGGCTGTCCGTTTTTATTGAGAACCGCTGTCATACAGTTCTTACATGCAGGTTGAACGTAAACTGTTTTCTGCTTTGTGGGCTTGCCAAAATGTTGGGGTAAAGGTGATCCATGACGCGCAACTTGGAAGCACGCCTCGACGGTAGCACTCCAGGCGAGAGTCGTCTGAGCAAGAGTGCTCATCCCTGGGAGGCAGAGACTCCGGGGATGCGAGAAGCAGTCCCGGGGACTGCGCCCGGCCGTGTGGCCGTATCCTTGCGGCCCTCAGGCGTCGCCGCTGAGATTGGAAGTTGCGATATCGCGGATTTTGTCTTTGCTCGCCTTCGCATCTCGCGGAGAAATGAGAAGCGCCAGAGCAGATGCACAACAATTCCCGTTGATGATCCAAGCAGGAGAACCCCGACAGACGAAGATTCCCACCTCTCGCAGAAAGCTAGTTCTCCGTACCAGTGGCGCAAGTGTTTTGAATTCCCAAACTCAGGTACGCTTACACTCTTGCTTCCGTTGAGTCAGCAATGCCTTCCGGCGGCAAGACATCCGGCAGGTCAAGGCGTGCCACGCCGATTCGGTAGTCGGCCATCCCGTAGTAAACGTCGAAGCGGTTCGGTAAGCCGAGATCGTCGCGACGATCGATGCCGGTGGGGAACACGACATGAGGGACCGTACCGTGGCATTCCTGCGGCAGCACCGGCGTCAACACCGGTTCCGCCGAACGATAGCGAATCATCTGTGGATGCTCTTTCGAGAGCACCATCACCCCGGCCGAGTAGCACAGTTGGTGTTCGTCGTAGTTTGCTCTTTCGATTTCGCTGACGCCGTGATAGACGATCAGCCAGCCGTGCCGCGTCAGGATGGGCGGAGCGCCTCCGCCGATTTTGAGCCGCTCCCACGGCGATACTGGGGCGGCCAGCCGATGATGCGAATTAAACAAGCCGAGGTGACCAGGTTCGAGGCCGTCCAAGGCCATCGGGCAGTAGGAAATCCAGATGCTTTCATGATCAAGGTCCACCACCCGCGATGCGGCCTGGCACGCGGTTTCTTCGGGACGAGTGCCAGGGAAAAGCGGTCGATGGAGGATGGCCATCTGCATTTTCCCGGCGTGATTGGGAATGGCGACGGGGAAGAGGCTGGCATCCTTGTTGTCCACGTGAACGAAATCGATGCCTTGAAATTCACCAAAGGTCGCGAGCCCCAGTCGCTTCCAGTGAAACAAATCCTGCGATATTGCTAGGGCGATCCGTGGGCCACGGGAAGAAAACGCCGTGTAAGTCATTATGTAACGCTGAAGCGGTTCCACAAACGTGATGCGGGGATCCTCGCAGCCGCCACTGCCGTCGAGGTGCAGCTCATAATCGGCTTCAGGCTCCAGTGCGATGCCGAGCCGCTCAACGCCTGCCGGATCGCCGGCTTCATTGAACCGTACTCGGGCAATGCCGATGCGCGAGTAATTCCCCCGCGCAACCAGGCGCGGGAACAGGTAAAGTTCACCGTCCGGGCCACGAGCTGCAGCCGGATTCAGGACGCCTTCGATCTCCTGGCGATTACCCGTCTCCGGCTCCATCAACATTGCCAGACGCCGCAACTTGAATTCGCTCATCAATGCCTCAGCGATTCTCATCACGCCGCCTGATCGCGATCTGCTAAGCAAGCGATGATGGCTTCGATAACTCGCTTCGTCTCCTCGGGACCCTTAACTGGGATAGAATCCACGCCTGCTTTTTCGGCGGGATAGTCGTTCCCTCCCACGAACAAGGCATCGCCGATGTAAATCATCTCCTTCAATGAAATGTGCAGGAGGTCTCGCAGCTTTCCGATTCCGTATGCCTTGTCAATGCCAGGTTTCGTGATATCAATCGACGTCGAGCCGCCGATTCGGACAGAAAACTGGGGAATAATTTTGTCAAGAATCGCTTTGATCTTCTTCCGCTTGGTGTAATCGGGGTCCCATTTATTTTTTTCTTCTAACGGCGCCTGCTGACCTAACGCGGAAAATGTTATCTGGCTTCCCCGGTCTTCGATGACTTCTCCCCAGACCTTTGCGACTTTGTAACCAGCTTCTCCCAGCGCCTTTTTGAGAGAATTGAGTATCTTCTCTCGTTCATCCCTGGTGAAATCTTCTTCATAAAGTTTTTTCCACTCCCCTGAGTACTGGTAGAACTTTGTTCCACAGGTAGGAAGCAGAGATAGCTCCCTCAGGCGTTCGTCATGAGGAAGCTTGAAGACCACTTGCTTTTCAAACTGCGGCCAACCGCCTCCGGAAATCACGGCCACTTTGACAATTCCGAGAAGGTCGTGCAGCAGTCCCGACATTTCGGGATCAACAGCCGATTTACTTTCGGCAAGAGTGCCGTCCAGATCAAACACGATTAGCTTTTTCACAATGTTTCCCCGTTTCCGCCTCTGAATTCTCGCTATTTGAATCCGGCAGCGCAATTTCCAATAAGTTCACTGCGCTGCGGGGTCGAAAAGTACACGCACCGATCATCGCCGGCAACAGAAATACGTCGCCTTTGGCGACAGCGTAAGTGGCACCTCCGTGCTCGACCTGTCCAGCGCCGCCGATGCATACCAGCAAGCGCGGCACACCTGCGGCGCCGACGGAAAACGGCGACTGTCCGCGCAGGCGCCATAACCAGAAATGTTCACCGTGAAACAGTTTCTCGCGTTTCACCGGCGTCGTTGCCTCCACCGCCGGCGCAACCCGGCCGACGGGTCCCTCCGCAAAATCAATGCAGGCAATCGCCTGATCGACTTGAAGTGACCGCGGCTTGTCCGTCTTCGGGTCAAGATGGTCCCAGTCATACAGGCGGAAGGTCACGTCGCTGTTCTGCTGAATTTCGAACACCACGATGTCGCCGCCCAGAGCGTGAACCGTCCCAGCCCGCAGGAAAATTCCGTCGCCGGGCTTCGGAGTGAACTCTGCGAGCTGGTCCACCACCGTCCCGCTCATCAGCGCCAGTCGCAGACCGGCTGCAGTCGTCCCGGTCTTCAGGCCTGCATAGATGCGGCTTTCCGGCCCCACCTCAAGCACGACCCAGGCTTCGGTCTTCGCGGTTTCACCCGCTGGTAACAAGTTCTTGTTTGCTTTCGTCGGATGCACTTGAACTGAGAGCATCTCATGTACATCGAGGAACTTCAGCAGCAGTGGAAATCGCTGAAACTTGTGGGCCAGCCTTCCCAGCATCTGTTCTGGAAACTGCTGCAGCAATTGACCAAGCGTCTGCCCTCTGAGAGCTCCATCGGCCACTTGACTCTGATGGTCATCGCGGTCGCTGAGTATCCACGCTTCGCCGACCGGTCCACTCGGTAGAGGGGCGGCAAGCAGGTCCGCCAAATGCCGTCCGCCCCACAACCGGTACTGATAGATCGGTTCGAATCGCAATGGATACAGAGCTACTTGCGGAACGGTTTGTTTCTTCTCGTCTTCCGTCAGCACGCCCATCTGACTCGCCATTTAGACCCTCCACTGTGTGTTGAGCCTGCGTAGTCCGTCGTGCTGGTTGCTAATCGCACAACACTACGGAACCCGGCTACCAGCCGGCATCTGCTTCTGGCGGCCAGAAGGCACCATCGACAAGTCATTGGTTCCGACGTAGATACCGATGGCCACAAGCATGGCGATAAGGCCGAACCAGAAGCGCCAATCATGATGCGCACGCCTCCAGTAAGGAGTGTGGCCATGGCTATGATGACTCTCGCCCATCGGATGCAGGTGTTCGGTGTTGTTCATGCTGGTCTCCACAGGGAACGGTCAAGTTGCGATAGGACGCTGCGCTACAAGCGAAAATCATGGGCAGCCGTTTTACCGGATGCCCATGCATCGCTTAAGCGCCGCTTAGGGAGAAAACAGGTTTGTGTTCGTCTTCGTGCACCCAATAAGGGGGCCGGCCATAGTGACGGTAGAGCCGGTCTTCATACTCACGAGTGAGCGGCACGGAGTCGACGAAGAGAGGCCCCGTCTGGATCGCATCCCGGTAGAGGCCGACATACACTTTGGAATTCTCCCAACTGACCTTTTGAATCCACGCGGGTGAAAACAGTACCTTCTTGCCCGGCCACCAATTGCGCGTTGCCACCTCAACGTAGCGGATAGCCCAGGTTTCATCGTCCATGAAAAATCCTGCCACATGGCCGATTTCGCCATCCATAGCCTCGATGTGATAGCCGCTGACGGCGGCAGTACTGCGTAGATGCGAGTCCATCGACGCTCGACGGATCCTTTCCGCCAGCACTTCCCTCGGAGAATCGATCCGAGTCGTCATGGCGGGAGAGGCGTCCTGTCCCCATAGGTAAGATCCATTCCAATAATTGGGATAGCCGTAATAGCCGAGATATTCGGTCTCGTATTGTCGGGAAACGGGTCGTTGCGTGTCGATGCTGGGGCTGTCCTTGACTTGCTTTTTCGTCAGCGCCACATCCACCCGCTTGGCTGGCCAATCCACGTTCGTCACAGAGAATGGTGAGATCAGGACTTCCCGGTCCTCCAGCCAGCCGCCGGTCTTAACCGTGAGATAACGGATCGCCCATGACTCGTCGTCGAAATATAATTGGTCTACCGTTCCAATCTCTCCATCCCTGGCCTGAATCACAAGACCTTTCAAATGGTTCGCATTCTTTAACATTAGTCTTTGCCCTCCGGATTCTCTGTGATTCGACCTTAGCAGCGGCGCAAGCACTGTTCTGAGCAAGAGTGCTCACTCTCGCGTCAGCCAATCCCATGTAGTTTGCGGAAAGAGTTTGCGGCCCGTCGCCTGGAACTTTGAAGCCGCAAGGGACAATCAGGACGAAGCACGCGATGTACAGCTAGTGCGCCTCATCGGCTCTTGTATCATGCGACGCTCCAGAGACGGAAGATGCTCAACATTGCTCACGTTGAATCCATTCGCGTAACGGTCAGCCTTAGCAGGATCCCATGGCGGTTTCTTTACAGTTGTGGGCAAAATTGAACATCTTCGCGATTACGATGCTGTCACCACGCGCGCGCGCCCTTTCCTGGCGGGGAGCGCGCTCACGTTGTCACGCCCTTCGGATCGATTGTATCTTAGGCGCGATACCAGTCTTCCCGCGTCAGCGGCAAACCACTGTCGCCCCGTGGCTTAGCGAGCAGCGTTTGGTACACGTTCAAGCGACCAGTGCCGAATCCATGAGCAGAACCGGCCATGTAGAGGCGCCATATCCGGTAAGTTCTATCATCCGTGATCCTGCGCGCCTCATCTGCATGAGCTTCCAGACGCCGGACCCACTGGTGGAGTGTCAAGGCATAGTGCTCGCGCAGGCTCTCTAGATCCCTGACCTCAAAGCCACCCAGTTCCGCCGCTCGGATGGTGACGTCGATCGGGACTAAATCGGCATCGGGAAAGACATAGCGGTCGCTAAAAGACGGTCCTTGTCGGCGGTAGGTGGAGGAATAGGCAATCCCGTGATTCAGAAATACCCCGCCGGGCCGCAACAGCTCATACGCTCTGCTGAAGTATTCCGGCAGGAACGCTTCGCCCACGTGCTCACACATCCCCACGCTGACAATCTTGTCGTACGGCTGACCAAGCTGCATGTCGCGGTAATCTGAAACCTCCACGCGACAGCGGTCACATAAACCCGATTCGCGCAGTCGTTGTTGGGCTAGTTTCGCCTGCGGCACGCTTAGTGTGATTCCTACCGCTTCTACGCCATAGTGAGCGACGGCGTGCATGATCAATCCGCCCCAGCCACAACCAATGTCCAGGAGACGGTCACCCCGGAGAAGCCGCAGTTTTCTGCAGATGTAATCCAGCTTGCGCTCCTGGGCCAAGTCCAAATCTTCTTTCGGCGTTGCGAAGTAGGCGCAGGAGTAAACCATGCGCTGATCGAGCCACAGTGCGTAAAAGTCGGCCGGAAGATCGTAGTGATAGCTGATGGCTTGCCGGTCACGATCTCGAGAATGAACTGAGCCGCGGAAATTGGCCGGCTCCCGGTTCTTATGAGCGCGGTTGTTTACCGGCAACTTCTGTCGTCGTTTAGCAAGATCAAAACTCGTCCCAAAGCTGCGTTCCTGCTGAAGCAGATAATCTGCCAACTCAAAGATCGCTTCGATGTCGCCCTCGATGTCGAAGTCATCGTAGACGTAGGCTTCTCCAAGCGTGAGTTCGCTGGGGCGAGAGAACATCGCACGCAACGCTCCCGGATGCTTGAGCACCAACGTAAAGCGCGGTTGCCGTTCTGCTCCCCAGCTAGTGCCGTCCCAGAAACGAACCTGAAAATCTCGCTTCGGGCAGTCTGCAAGGAGCGCCTCCAGGAACTCGGCGCTGGTCAGAGAAGCTTTCTCCCCGAACGGAGAGTCCGCCAAGGCTGCCATGCACACCTCTTTTATTCATGAAAGTGCGAATCAGCCGAATAATACCCGGCACGAATCAACCCAATCTGTCCCATATTAGACAGTCTGCGTAAGCCTCTGACGCCAGCTTTTGTTCATTCCGGTCCTGCGGGCATCGCGGGCGACGGCGGGAAGGAAATCCATGATCGTCGGCAACGGGCAAGCGCTCTGGCAACACAAACCAGCTCGCCCGCTTGGACTGTCACCGTTTCTGCAGGCCAGATTCCCCCATAAGAACCAGAGCTGCCTAAAGTGACCGCAATACGCTCTCGATCCGCCGGTTTAGGATAAGTCTCGGGCCCCCGGCCTGAGAACCAGGACGCCAAGGGGCGGAATCGTCAGGTTTAGCGAGTAGGGTCTACCATGCAGCGGCAGGGGAACCGCTTTCACACGGCCGCCGTTTCCCTGGCCGCTGCCACCGTAAAATAGAGCGTCGCTATTCAGGGCTTCTCTCCAATCGCCGTTCACGGGCGCCCCAACGCGATAGTTGTGCCGAGGCACGGGAGTGAAATTGCAGATGAAGAGAGTCATATCAGCAAGATTTTTTGCCCGTCTCAGGAAAGAGATCACACTCCGTTCACTATCGCCGCAATCCACCCACTCGAATCCGGAGGGTTCGAAATCCACCTCGTACAGTGACGGTTGCCCCCGGTAAAAGGTGTTCAAATCGCGCACCCACCGCCGCAACCCGGCATGCAGCGGATGCTCCAACAAGTGCCAATCCAGACTGCCATCGTGGTTCCATTCGCCCCATTGCCCAAATTCGTCGCCCATAAACAACAGCTTCTTTCCAGGATGGCCCCACATATAGCCGTAAAGGAGCCGCAGGTTCGCGAACTTACACCAGTCATCGCCTGGCATCTTGGTAACCATCGAACCCTTGCCGTAGACCACTTCATCGTGCGAGAGAGGCAATACGAAATTCTCCGTGAAAGCGTAAGCCAAGCTGAAAGTGATCTTATTCTGGTGATAACGGCGATAAATCGGGTCCATCGACATGTATTCAAGAGTGTCGTGCATCCAACCCATGTTCCATTTGAGGCCGAAGCCGAGACCGCCGAGATACACCGGTCGCGACACCATCGGCCAGGCGGTGGATTCCTCGGCAACCATCATTGCATCGGGAAATGCGGCGTACACTTGTTCGTTCATTTGCCGCAGGAACTGAAGCGCGTCAATGTTTTCTTTGCCTCCATACTTATTGGGTATCCACTGTCCTTTGCGGCGTCCGTAATCAAGGTACAGCATCGAGGCGACGGCATCCACCCGCAGGCCGTCGACGTGATACTTGTCGTACCAAAATATGGCATTGGCGATCAGAAAACCTCGAACCTCGGATCGCCCATAGTTGAATACGAACGTATTCCACTCGGGTTGCTCGCCCTGCCGCGGGTCCGAATGTTCGTACAGATGGGTGCCGTCGAAATAACCGAGCCCGGCTTTGTCTTTGGGGAAATGAGCCGGGACCCAATCGACGACCACTCCGATCTCACGTTGATGAAGGCAATCCACCAGGTACATGAAATCCGCGGGCGTGCCAAATCGGCTCGTTGGTGCGTAATAGCCAATGACCTCATACCCCCAGGAGCCATCGAATGGGTACTCCATGACCGGGAGAAACTCGACATGCGTATAACCCGCATCATGCACATAGTCTGCGAGTTGTACAGCCATTTCCCGGTAGGTCAGCGGACGGTTTCCCTCCTCTGGCACCCTCCTCCAGGAGCCGAGATGGACTTCATAAATAGAGACGGCGCAACCCAGGCCGTTTCTTCTTGCGCGGTTCGCCATCCACTCGCTATCTCCCCACGAATATGTGCTGAGGTCCCACACCCGGGAGGCGGTTTGCGGCCGGATTTCCGCAGCAAATCCGTACGGATCGGCTTTATCTACTTCATAACCCCGATATTGGGACGTGATGTGATACTTGTACCGCGCCCCCGGCCCCACATCCGGTACAAAGCCCTCCCATACCCCAGTTCCTCCGCGCGATTCGAGGGCATTCGATTGCGGGTTCCATCCGTTAAAGTCCCCGAATACGCTGACCTGCTTGGCGTTGGGCGCCCACACGGCGAAATGAACGCCGCGCTGCCCGGCGAACTCGCCGAGGTGTGCCCCCATCTTCTCGTAGGCACGGCAGTGCGTGCCTTGCGCCAGCAGATACAGATCGTAGTCGCTTATCCATGGAGCTTGCATTGAGCTTCGCATCGCCTCTCACCTATAGCGATTTTCCATTGCGCATCATTGGGACGGGCTCGCAATCGTAATACCTCTGGCTGTGCCGGAGGATACTTGTTCTCTGCCCGTTAAAGGATAATCCGCATTCTCATACTCACCAGAGTTGTTGTGTAAGCTTTGCTAGCGTAGGTGAATCGAAACTTCCATGTCCGGGCCTAGGTCCATGCTCCGAGTCAAACGAAGGCGGTAGAACGACTCAAAGACGCTTTCATGATGTTTGCCGGTGTGGGTCGGTTCGGTGTAGTTGAATGCAATGCCGAACATATCTCCGCGCCGTCCAAAGGGATGGACCTGAGCCAGCCCGATCGAATCGGTTCGCTTGATAGAGGTGCCACGGTCGCTCGCGAAGCCACATCTCCCAAAGGGCGCCCAGCCATTGGGAAACTCATGCTCGAAGGCAAAGCCGCCGCCATATCCACTCCCAAGGGTCTTCGTGTCGTCACGCCACATGCCGACGCGATAGTCCCGGTATTGCTCACCGGGGGAACCGGAGAACCAGCCCACCTCTGCCGCTTCCATGTACTTTCGATCAACGAGGGTTTCGATGCCACTCTGCTGTGCACCTTCCGTATCCACGGCGAGAGCGTGGAGGTAAACATGGCGCGTAGCCTGAAACTCAACTGCCGCTCCACCGGCATATGTTCCTTCTGAAGCCAACGCAAGGTTGCCATCATTTTCCCCGTTGAGAAACTGTGTGCGTTCGTCATTATTGAACATGGTCAAGCTTATGTATTCGTTGGGATGTATCTTGCCCACATAAAATGAAAGCCTCTTCTCGAGAAAATCCTGCCGCCAATAGAGGATGTTCACGGTGATCGGTTCTTGCGGACCGCCACCCTGCAGGCTGACTTATGCCGATGTTGCTTCCAGAACGTACCAGCAGGCTGATGGATCCTGCAGTGCTTCCATCATCGTAAGCAACCCAGGCTCCGGTAAAATCAAGGCATCCGCTGAGTTGATTGTGACGGACACCGTCCGGCGTAATCGTCGCATACTGGTTCAGGAAGGTGTAAGTCGCACCGAACTTTAATCTTTCAAGTTGAGCAATTTTGTCGACGAGCTTGTCGATCGGCTGAAAGATCGGAGCCAAGGGATCACGCTGGAAAATCGGATCTGCCGGTATCTTCGATAATGCCAAGGCGTCTACATCGAGTTCTTGTTTAAGATCGTCAGGTTCTTGCTTGAAGCTGGTCGATGATTCCCTTTGACTCACTTGCGCGTTTTGGGCGGCGGAGAGAGTGCTGACACTGCCACTCTTGCCGAAGGCCGACAGACTCGGTGCAAGAAAAAACAACAGCAAAAAAGTTCTCACGGATTTGCCTTCGAAAATCTCCATGAGCTTATGTCGCGCGTTTCTGGGTCGGTCAGCACGCAGCTGAAAGCCGTTTCCCATGCAGAAAAGTTATGGGTGTAGTGGTTCGGCTCGGCTAATGCTCTTCTGCAAGAAGCCTTCGATTTCTTCAAGAGTGCGCCCTTTCGTCTCCGGCACAAGATAATAAGAGAAGACCCACGCACCGAGCGAAACCAAGCCGTACAGCCAGAAAGTCCAGCTCGGACCGAGCAGTTGCAGAAGCGTTAAAAAGGTCAGTGAGACAACAAAGTTGGAGGTCCAGTTCGCCCCGGCCGCGGTGCCCGCCGCGAGAGTAAATCTCGGAAATCAATAACCAGAAAATCGGTCCGAGACTGATGGCAAACGACGCCACATAGATCATCAGAGTGATCACAGCAAGATCCGCAACCCCCCGGCTTTTTGCAGACAGATGAAATGCATAACCGAGTGCGCCGAGACTGACCACCATTCCGGCAATACCAGTTAGCAACAACGGCCGTCTCCCCACACG